>Ga0210410_10000168_pt1 | contig 96206 bp, 146 predicted proteins | sample IncBWC4MmetaG_FD_161058 | JGI IMG/M metagenome (GOLD analysis project Ga0210410, IMG submission 161058) | Forest soil microbial communities from Barre Woods Harvard Forest LTER site, Petersham, Massachusetts, United States - Inc-BW-C-4-M | ecosystem: Environmental > Terrestrial > Soil >... | reverse complement strand
TATTTCATGAAATTAATACCATTAACGCAAGGATACGAGGCGCTCGTTGACGACGAGGATTACGAAAGGGTGTCGCAGTTTAACTGGTCGGTGCTAATCGCGCCGCATAGCCGAATGATTTATGCCCATCGCGGGCAGTACATAAGTCCAGGACAGAGAAAAGAAATTCGCTTACATAGGTTTATAATGAATGTGACCGATCCTGATATCTACGTTGATCATATCAATCACAATGCACTGGATTGTCGAAAAGAGAATATGCGACTTTCTAAAGCTCATGAAAATTCAAGGAATAGAAGGAAAACTAGATCGGCTACTCATTCCAAATTTAAAGGAGTTACTTACCAAAAAGGCAAATGGCGGGCGGTCATTTGGCTAAATGATGGAAGTAAAAAGAATCTGCATCTTGGTTATTTTGATAACGAGATTGATGCCGCCCGAGCTTATAACGACGCTGCAATTAAATATTTTAGGGAATTTGCTTGCATCAATAAGATATAGTCTGTCCAGATGTGGACAATTTAAATATTTACGCTTGTACTGCCGCGTCGGTTGAATAAACTCTCCACGAACCGTTAGAAAAATAAACCGGAACTCCGGTGCCAGACCCGCCACCTTCTCCTACTTTTCTACCATTTGTTGCATAAGCAATTTGTCCTTCAGCACCCGTCGGCAACCCCGCAACTGTAAATTTTCCTATAGAAATTACGCCGGAAGTGGAAATGACAGAAATAGACGATCCAAAAGCAGCTGTACCTGTACCATTAAAATTAATATTACCAGGACCTTGAAAAGTAAAATCGTTTACATTTCTAAAAAAGTAGCACGTCGTATCGGTTCCAAAAAATTCAGCAGCAGTATTCGCCGGAGCAGCGGGTCTAGATAAATATAAATCTCCGTTTATATTGGTTTGACCATTGGTTTTATTAAAAATGAATGCTGCACTGCCCCCAAATGACCCGCTGTCATTAAATTGAACTTGTGTATTGCTTCCGCCCGGAGTTCCGCCTCCACCAGACGCAAGATTTCCCTGCCCAGTCCCCGTCGAATCAATCCAACCGACGATGGTTCCTGCTACATTCTTGATCTGAAGCGCGTCCTGATCAGAAGTGGTAGATATCTGTTGTTTAGTAAATGTTTTAGGATTAGCCATTAATCTCTCTTATTATGCGCGGCTTGCGCCGTAATGTATGCCTCCCATCGGGAGTCTTGCCGCTTCAAAGTCTGATCAATCGATTCTAAGGAATTCTGCATATGCGAAAGATGATTGCTGGCGATGTTGTTGATATTATCTTCCACAACAGCAGCACGAGTTTGCATTTGATCGAGGAACCGCGCAAACTTATAGACAGCAATACAGACAACGGGCCAGCCGAGCAAATTCAAATGCTCAACTAGCCACGCGAAAGGTGTTTGAACTTGCATGGCCAGACCTTTTAGTAGAGTTTTCAAAGCGGCCTCGCATGGGGGATTGCAGAGCCGTAGAATCTTTAATAAATGCGGGGCCGAAGGTGATTCGGCCCCTTTTGCTATACTAGAGCAATCTATACTGGGTTTCTTCTTTAATCAGGTTTTCCACAACGAGAACAATGCGTACTCCGGAGTTCCAACCACCTGCTCCCGTACCTTTTACAGCAATTACTCTGTCCGTTGTGCCTGTCATTTTCGTATCCATAAAATTTACTAATGTAACATCTTCAATATACCCACCAATAGACAGTGTTTTAGCAGTTGTGGTACGAGCGGTGCCATTGTCCGTCCACGCTAGATTTATATTTATGGTCCCGGTGTTTCCGCTGCCATCATCGTATGCATATAAGGAAACGCGGAGAAGACTTTTAGGGAGAGCAACGCCTGAATTTAAACCACCAGAAGTATCGTGTGACCACGGACTTCCGATAGCGCCGCCATCATATTCAAATACCATCATTTGTTAGTTCTCCTTTTTCTAGTATAAGATAAACGTTGGTCGGTTATTCGTACCAGTTGTTACCGACGTAGCTACAGTTATACTACTAGGTAAAACCCCTCCTGATGAAGTAGTTGCTGTGGAAAAATATAATAGTGTATTTGTTACTCCCACAGAATAGAAAACATTAGCAGTTGTCGCGTTACCCGTGTGTGCCCAAAGATAAGTTCCAGCAGATAGAGTCGTGCTACCAACGGATGCAAATTGAGATTGACCTCCGCCGTTTATTGTTTCGTGAATAGCTCCAGTATGACATTGTCTGGTTCCGGACAAATTATAAATTCCAAAGTCATATAAATTTGAGCCATCTTGGGCGTTTAAGATCCAAGCCATCGTACTGAATGTTATCGCAAAAGGTATAGTTATTGGTAGTATTAAAATAGAATTAGCAGTTACAGATAATACACTTGACCCCGAATCTACGTAGTCAACAAAAGCTCCGCCGCTAAAAGAAGGAAGGTCTGCACCTACGAGTGATCTAAATGTAGGTTGCGCGGCGGCTCCGGAAGTCGGCCCCGCAAATACCAGATTGGCCGATTCATTCGCCTTAGTAACGGCTAATGTGCCGGAAGTCGTAATCGGAGAGCCCGAAACGGAGAATTCAGCGGGCATCGTCAGGGCGACGCTGGTGACTGTCGCGCTCCCGCCTAGAGGTAATCCAGCTCCGGGAGGATTAACCGGCACAATAAGACCTATATTATATGGGTCCGTATTGGGAATTGTATAATATTGCGGGCCGTAGACTTGTTGTCCGGATGCGGAAAAACCCCGTACAATATAATAGCTGTTCGCGGGCGCAATTAAGCTATTTACAAATAGGTACGTAGGAGGATTTGACGGAATATTACCATTTACATCAAGCGTAATTGTTCGCTTAAGACCACCTACAATTTGTTCGGGAACGCTCGCTAAATTCTCATCATGGCTGAGTTCGACGACAAGAGTTCCGAAACTAAGAGGGTTTCCCTCAAAGTCAACAAACGCCCCACCTTCGACTTGTACTTGCCCGGTTGGTGACATTAATTAGAATCCGAAAGTAGAAACATAAGTTCTGCTTGTTGCTGTTGCGCCGAAGATGGTGTGGGCTCCTGCCGCCCATTTACCTTGACTACCGCTCGACCACGTAACCGATGGATTTAATCCGGCGTTGAGAAGATACGCGACCCCGCCGAATGAAATACCCGATACTGATGGTCCGGCACTAAAACCAGAAGGCACCCCGCTTGATCCCGTGTTTCCCACAAATCCGGTAACGACTAACTCATTTGATGCCGTGTTGCCGGTCGCCCCCGCATCTGGGATAGACGAAGTTCCGATGTTTGTCCCCCCGCCATCTAGATATGTCGCACTCGATGTATTGCCTGAAAACTCAAATAGCACAAATTGAAGATTATCTGTATGTGTCAGCGTTCCCGCCCCGATAGTTGAACTGACAGAAATCGTCGTCCCCGAGGAAATAGAAGCCGCGCTATTCACGAACGAAAATACACCAGAACCTTTCCAAATGACACTTGTAGTATGAGAATTCGTCCACGCCCCTCTAGTATTCCAAGTCAGGCCACTTCCAGTAATCGATATAGCGCCGAATGTAGGGGTATCTCCGGTACATTGGGTAAAATTGCATAATACTAGAAGATTCCCTGACGTTGTATTGGACCCAAAATTTGCGGTCGCCGTGAGCGTTCCGCCCGATCCGGTATGCGTAGCTGTCGTACTAACTGCGGATTGTATTAGAGACCAAGACATTACGGAATCGTTACATTCAAAGTTACATCAATAAATGTAACTGTGGTTACGGAATTGAGGGCGAATTGCACAATATCGCCAGCCGTAATCGCAGTAGAACCCCAGCCAGTTAATGCGAGGTCCTCGTTTTTTCTAGCCGAGGATAGCGTCGGTTTATCGGTCCCCGCAATAGACGAAGTGGTCGGAAAAGAAGCATAAGAACTTTTAAGGATATCCACAACTGCGGAGCCGGTTTGATCCGCTGTGATTACCCAGCCAGTCAAAGTAGACGAAGTTGGAATAGAAATTTGCCCTTTAGTTCCGGTACTTGGAACTGAACCTCCGCCATCTATTTGAAAATTAATTGAAGCGACACGGGTTACGGTGCTTCCTTGCACCAATCCACCTGGCGGGGAGAGAGGAATCAATGTTCCTAAATCTAATGGATTCGGGCTTGTAGTGAGCTGAAAAGTTTGCGGGGATTTCCATGCTTCGGTGCCGTCGCTCTTGAAACATCTTACGGTATAGAATGATCCACTGGGACTTAGCGAACTATTATCATAAATAAATGTTGCAGGATTGCTAGGAACGTTTCCACTACTGTCAAGATTCATTCGAACCTTGAGTCCCGCAACTATTTGGGAATTCGTATTGGAGTAAAGCTCATCATGACTGAGCTGCCAAAGCAGATAGCCGTTAACGAGGAGGTTTCCCTCCATGTCCTGAAATTTTCCGCCTTGGACTTGCAAATTACCAGCCATATTAATTCCAGAACACTAGCGTGCCCGCACAGTCTCCCACTCGTTGGTGCTCGGGTGACCGCGCAATATTTTCCAAGAACCAAGGATTCGTGATATTGTTTAAATCTCCGAAGAACAGCGCACCATTGGTTGTATCGCGGGCAGTCTGATCAACAATCGGGTCGATCTCCGACAATAGTCTTAAAAAATCACGATCCCACGCGCTGGGCATTCCGGATGGAGACTCTAGCGTTGCCGAATGTTTAGGAATGCTCTCTATAATTGCGAGCCACGGCCCCCACCCACGTTTATGTCTGTTCGCGATGCAATGGGCAACAGCCAACATTGCTTGATGGCCGCCATAGACCTTTCCTACGCGCCACGCATAGAGAGAAAGTTCTGCTTTCACAACGGATTCAAAGCGAGCATTACCTACCGTTGTTTGAGGAGCCGGTGCCGCGATTCCATAGTTTCCTAATGTGTAGGCCATTTTTCCTTAAAATGTGGTATAATACTGCTTATGTTTACAGGTATAATTTACAAATTAACGGTAATTTCTGAAAATACGTCCTATATCGGACAAACCGTCAACTCGCTGGAAGAACGTTGGTGGGGGCACGTAGCTTTGGCCAACGCCGGGGGTGAATATCCATTATCTCGTGCTATTAGAAAATATGGTAGTAATGGATTTTTAAAAGAAATACTGACAACCGTCACTGCCGAAACCATAGAAGAGCTTAAGATAAATCTTAACAAGATGGAAATATCTCTAATAAAAGAACATAACACCAGAATTCCGTTTGGCTATAATCTAACCGATGGTGGAGAAGGGTGCCTCGGTTATAAACATCCAGAGGAATTTAAAAGTAAAATTAGTAAATTGATGTCTGGTAGAAAACTAACACCCGAACAAATACAACGAATGAGCGAAGTGAGAATTGGTAAATCTCATGGTCCTCATTCTGAGGAAACTCGACGAAAAATAGGCGAAGCGAACCGACGAAGAATCGTTACGGAAGAAACGAAAAAGAAGCTTAGTGAGTATTTCCGAGGTAGAAAACAATCCGACGAAGCTAAATTAAAAATGAGCCTCGCAAGTAAAGGCAAACCGAAATCAGAAGAACACAGAAATAATATAAGTAAAGGACGCACAGGAATAAAAGTTGGACCTCTATCCGACGCACATAAGGAAAAATTACGAATAGCAGGAACAGGTAGAAAACAATCAGAAGAAACTAAGAGAAAAAGAAGTGAGACTATGAAAAAATTGTGGAAATTAAGAAAATCTACTTCTTCGCATACTTCGGAAGATTCTTAATACTCGGAGTCTCGTGCGCCCATTTCTCGGCAGTACCCTTCTTCAATTCGCCACGGGCTTCCGCAGCGAACATAAAGCGCTGCTGTGCTTTGCTACGAAACGGATTGTAAGCCATTTCTCCGCCTCGTGACGGATCAGGCGCAGCGGGTAACGGGCTAAATTCAATTTCAACCATCTTGCCCGTTAATCTGCTTTGCACCTTATCGTGTTCCGAAGTCCAATCGTAATCGTGCGTAATCAATCCTGCTCCGCTATCGTGGTCGTAGCATTGTTTTTTCATTGACAAATCTCCGATGCCGTATAATAATAAAATATTATGGGTAAATTTATTGATATTTCAGGCAAATCATTTAATCGTTTAACAGCGCTCTATCCGGTAAGAAACGAAACCCGGCACATAATGTGGATATGCAAATGCATATGCGGTAGAGAAGTAATAACTAGATCATCCAGCTTAACTTCTGGGAATACTCAAAGCTGCGGATGTTTGAAAAAAGATGCGTCTAGCGCCGCGCACACTAGACACGGGCATTCTTGCGGTTCTAAGGTAACCGCGACATACTCAAGCTGGTACGCAATGCTCAGTCGATGCAGTAATCCGAACGATATCTCATATAAATATTATGGCGCAAAAGGAATAACAGTTTGTGACAGATGGAACCCCAAGGCCGGTGGGTCTTTTGATAATTTTCTTATAGATATGAAAGAACGACCGACTGGTTGTACTATAGGTAGAATCAAAGGAAATGATAACTATTATCCAGAAAATTGTGAATGGCAAACTAGTGAGCAACAAATAAAAGAAAGAGAATCTCGCCGAAAATAGTTACTGATTCTCCTCTGCTAACGGCTGACTTGCTCCATTCAATATATTTGCGAGGCCGCGTCCTGCTTGCTGCTTAATCACTGTTCCCGCAGTTGCCGCGCCCGGCAATTCAGCAACCTTACCTGCTTTGCTTATCAATCCAAGACTCTTCCAAACTGCGGGGTGGTTTGCTACGTAATCAAGCATTTTTCGCCCACCTTCGAATCCTCCACCTTCCATCGTCAATCCAAGTAAAGTTCCTATTCCAGCGCCTACGGGATGAGCGAAAGTTCCTCCAATCCCCGCCAGCAAACCCATGCGTGTCAATCTCTGAACTTGCGCAGCGGTCCCTGCATCTTGCATCAATTGCTGAATAGCTGTATCGCCTATTTTGGAGTCAAAGAGAGCATTCTTGGCTTCGGTCGGTAGTTTTGTCCACTTCTGAACAAGGGCGGTAGGATTTAGTTTCCCGTTCGGAGAAGCGTCTTCTAGTAATGTACCAAATACATTCTTGCCGATTTCCTTGGTTCCTTCGTCTCCAAGAAGACCCGTCAAAGCCTTTACCTTTGATCGCGAATCTCCTGACAGAAGATAACGACCGACATCCTCTTTCGTACCGCCCCGCAATACATTAGTCATCGCGTAGGCGACTTTATCTTCTGGTTTCCCAGAAGGAGTGAAATACTTAATCTTGTCTTTATAATCTGCGCGGAGGGCGGCGTAATCAGCTTTGGCTGTCTTATCGCCCGAAGTCTCAGCCAATTTGCCGAGGGTGTCGTCCACCGCTGGCAGTAGTTTATAAAGTGTACGAGCATTCGGATCGCCGGGTTCGTAGGAATCCGCCAATTTGCGGACGGCTTGTCTAAAGTCTACGAGATCGTTCACTTTCCAAGCCTGACCTTCTTGCGAGGCGGCTTTGTCGAGCAAAGCTTTTACCGGCTTGTCAATCCGCTCACCGGCAGCTTCTTTTGCAGCGGCGACTAGTCCGTGCTCCGCAGGTTCGGGAGCCTTAATCAATTCTTTGGCTGTCGTCGCAATAGGACTGTCCGTATGCGGAATTTCCTTATCACCCAACCGCTCAGTTAGATCGTTGATACCCGCCTCGAAGCGATTGTGCATCGACTGTTTTGCGGTATCTACGGCAGTCTTTGCGCTTTCGGCAACTTCTTCTTTGGATGGCGCGGCTTCGGCAACTTTGCCCAAAGTTCCGACTGTCTCGGCTGCTTTCCCCGCACCCTTTAGAACTTTGCCTACACCTGCTCCAGCGGCCCCCAACACGCCAGAAGTTCCGGCCATTTCTGCGCCTTCTTTGGCGGCTTCTCCTACATCCCCGCCAGTCTTGGCAAGGGTCTGAGCACCTTGTACCGTTCCTTGCCGGGCAGCCTCCGCAATAATCTTAGTGGCTACGGGATGTGCTTTTGCAGCATCCGCGCCAACCTGAATGGCTTCCATTACGCGGGGGAATTTCTCAAGGACCTTTGCGACTTGCGAGGCGTGGAGTAATCTATCTCCGATGCTTAAGCCTTTTAGCGCTTCATCCCCGAGAAGGAATTCGGTCAGTCCTTCACCGCCGTATCCAATTTTTCCCGCAGTTGTGCTAGTAGCTTCTTGCCGGGCGTGCTCAGTACCTTTCTCGACTGCTTTGTACGGATCAGTTCCTTCCGGCAGTTTGGGTAAACCAAGAACATCGCCGACTTTTTCGGCCATCCAATTCGCGCCGGGAATGTGGCTACCGATCTTCCCTAGTCCGGTAAGAGTTTCGGCCATGCCGGAAGCTGCACCTTGCGCGAGTCTCTCACCGACTCCCGACTGTTCAGGTTGTCCAGACGCGGACGACTGCCCCGCAGGAGTATCCTGTTGAACTGCTGCGCCAACAATCGCGCCCGGCGGCAATCCTTGAATTGGAGTATCCGCTTGAACAGGCTGGCCGACTTGCGCCCCCGCAGGTAAATTAGGAATTTGAGGATCAGCCATTAAAATGCCTTATACGCGCCATTGACGACATATCCTGTGACCTGCCCATTAACGGTGACGGGATGGGCTCCGGCGGGAACTACTTTTTGTTGCTGTTGTGGTGTCTGCTGGCCTTGGGTAAACGGTTGAGTATTTCCAATCGGCTGCCCCGTAACATGCTGGTAAGCGTTGGCCGCAGTATTACTCATTAACTGGAAGTTATCATCTCGCAACCCGCCAGGAATCATATTGCGGTATTGATTGGCATATTCGGAGAACTTACCGTGCAGTAATTTGGCAGTTTCGACCGCGCCATTTCGGGCAGCCATCGGAGTGCCACCACTGAGGGAGTTCTCCCACTTATCAATTTCTTCTTTGCTGGGAACTCCGCCTTTGTACGCACTGGCGATTTCGGAGGCCAAAGCGGTTCTGTCTGTTTGCAGAGCTTTGGCTTTTTCATTACCCAGAAGCGCCGCAATTGAACTTACCCCGCCAGTCGCTGAAATCGCGCTAATATTATCGTAGTAACGTTGCAAGTGGTCCATTGCCGTAGCGAAGGAATTAACCTTATTTCCTAGAGTTCCCCCTGTTCCGACTTGGCGACCTTTATGATATGTTTCCACTTTGGCGGCATTATAATTCGGATAGGCCAGATTAACAGCATTCATTATAGCCTGACCATCTTTGGTTCGTTGCGCCTGCGGGGTCATTATTTCCCGTCCCTCGCCAAGTGCCCGCACCGTGGCGGCCAATCCAGCGTCTTGCTGGTCCAATTGTTGGAGTACCCCTTGATTAACTTTATAATTAGGGTCTTGAGGATTAAAACGGACTCCTTCTAGTCCTTCCGCCGTGGTATTAATCTTGCTAAGATCAACTCCACCTTCTTTCTTGAGTTTTAGAATTTGGAGTTCTTTTTCTTGCTGAGTTAATTTCTCATTCTTTAGCTGTTGCTGACCTTTAGGTGTTCCCGCTTCAACTTCCGCTCGTACTTGAGCATCTTGCTTGACTTTTTCAGCAGATTCTTTTGCTGCGCGGTCAGCTTTCATTTCTTCCATGCTTTTGCCAAATACGGAAGCCATCAGTGCGGCGGCATTTGGATTCTTCGCCTGAAGGTTTTTTAATTGAACATCTGGACTATCGGAAGCGGCATCATTATGAAAGGCTTCAATCGCGTTGATTAACGCGGGATTTTCTTTAATCTTCTGCTTTATATCAATCTTACCCGCCCCCGCGATTTCATCGACTTCTCGCTGTGTCTGATCGATCATATCTACTTTATGATTCATCTGCGCGAGAGTAGCCGAAGAAATTGTTGCTCCTTCAGGAATTTGTATAGGTTTTCCGTCTTTATCTCTAGATTGTTTCTGCAATCCATACGATTGGAATTTATCGAATGTTTGCTGGGTTAGCGGGGCTTGTGTAGTTCCATCAACAACACTATACGTCAACTGAGTTAGTGGAACTCCATTGGCATCTTTAGCCTGCTGACCATCTTGGCCAATCACGGGGACGGTTCCATCTGGTACGGCAATGTATTTAGATGGATCGAAACCGCGCTTCATTAGCTCATTAGATGGTACTTTACTATCCTCAATTGCTCCGTTATTCTTCCAGCTTTCTAGTTCGGAAGAGTGATTATCGACGGCTTTCTGCTTAGACTCTTCGTCTTCTTTACCCACAGCATAAGCAGTCCGCATCGCTTCCATATTCGCGGCCAATGTTTGCTGCTGGCGAACCTTCTGCTTCTGTACTCGTTCGAAGTCTTCGTTCGCTTGCTGAGCTTGCGCCTGCTGACGTTGCTGTGCCTGCTGTTGTCCGACTGCGAACTGATTCGCGGCGGCTTGCCCGGCAGCATTAGGACCACGTTCCTTTAATCCACCAATAGCCCCGCCAAGTGCTTCTAATGCAATTGCGAGGCCGAGATGCTTGCCGGAGACAGGAACTTTCTCGCGAGTCGCCGCGCCAGTTTCAGCATTAATCGTAGTTTTATATGTAGGCCCACCTGCCAATACTTCAGCAATATCGTGAAGCATTGAAGCTTTTTGAGCGTGGGGCGGAACTGCGGGGGGTACTTGAACTTGTGGGGCTGGTTGAGCCTGAACGGGGGCAGGTTGCGCTACCGGAGCAGGCTGAACTGGAACGGGAGATTGTCCAGATGTGGACGGCCCCGCATCAATAGTATTGCCCGCATCCGAACTAGTCGGTTGGGGACCTCGGTCAACCATAGCTGTCGTGTCGTCTGCCATTATGATTCCTGCGCGGATTGATCTCCGCCACTGTTCCATTTCTTCATTAGGCCACTAGTTGCCGCCCCGCCAACTGCGCCAATTGCCCCACCCAGCGCATTCATCCAAGAATTATCGGCTTGAGCAATCTGATTAGCCGTACTTGCGGCAGCCTCGCCAGCGCCTGTTGCTTGTCCAGATGCGGACGTAGAAGGATTGAATACGTTGGTCGCACCGCCTAAAACCCCGGCAGCTTGCAACCAATTCTCGCGGCCAAGTTGGGCATCCTGAAGATCGATCTGGGAAAGTTCGTTGGCAGTTTGTCCTGCGCCCGCTTGGGCGATGTTCGCTTGAATCTGTGCGGTAGAACCGCTCGGTAGTAGGGCGTTTCCGCCACCCGCTGCCGCGCTTCTTTCACCGGCAGCTTGCGCGGCATTTCGATAGGCTTGTCCGGAAGTAGTAATTGCTTGAGAGCGAAGAGTTGCTAATTCTGTGGGAGTAAATCCACTTTGGCCGGGACCCGCCGCTACCACGGGAGCGAAGGAGGAACTTAGGTCTTGGAATATCTGCGAGCTGCTGCCGAATATTTGCTGAGCCTGATTTGTCAGCGTAGAGAAATTCTGTTGCTGTTGCTTTTCGATTGTCTTCTGATCGGACCCGGCTCCGCACATTAGAGAAGCCTCCGACGATAATCGGGGCACGTAGAAAAGCCCAATTTCTCGCAGAATTTAATCAGCGGCTGCGCGATTGAATCAAACACTAACTCAGAGAATCCCTGAGATTTTGCTTGTTCTACGATTTCTGGAAGTTGTGATTTCATTGCTTCCTTAATTCTGTCTTTACTAACCGTTGGATTAAACTCCATATCCAAGCGAAGAGACGAAGAATACCGGACCACGCAAACGGGGCCGAATTCGTCAGAGTAAAGAACTGATTTTGTGCCGGGCGTGCTATAAAATGCTACTGTGTTTCCGGCATGATCGGGCTCAGCCGCGATCCATTCGGACAACATTTCCTCGTCATTTTCGTTCAATGTTCTTATAATCATAACTAGGCTTGCAGGGGCACGTAAGTAAGGGTCGCGGTTATTGCTTGGTTGACCCCGCTGAGATTTGTTACAGTCAAATAAATCACATTAGATTGCGGGGTGTCTCCGTTCGATCCGACCGTATTTTCGTAAAACCAGACACCGGCGGCGTCCATCTCAACATCAGAGATAATTCCCTGTTCAGTTCCTAAACCTACCGGGATTGTAAGCGGTCGAGTGAGATCACCGGATTGCGCAGCGGCGGTTGCGTACAGTCGAACCCGGCAAGCAGCGTTTACCGCTAATTTATACAAAAGAAACGATTTAGCTAGTAATATCGTCCCTGTAAATTGATTGCCAGCAATGATGATCGGGGTCGTTGTAGAGGCCGATTGAGCAACGGGAGGATTATTCGTCGTAGTTGAAGACGACGAAGTTGTAGAAGTCGCTATTGTCGTCGTAGTCCCCGTGGTAGTTTGCGCATTTGTTGGCGCAGCTAACGGGGCGCGGAACTGGGGAACCAATCCACCAAGGTGATAATCCCAAATGTTATTCGTTGATGGGAAAATGCCTGGCAGATTTGGCAAAGAACAAATCTGAATTACATTCCTCGCCGGAAACAAAGTTGCCTGTGGCTGGGATTCCGGAGGCGGAGAAGTATCTGCTCTTTTATATCCAGAAGTATCTATACCTAATGCTTGACTTAAGGTATCCATTAAGATTCAACCAGTAGACAACCCCAGATCGTAGTGCTCAATAATTCGTTAAAATAATTCTCCGCTGGAAAGTCGATTCTCCACTGCATAGATCGACATACAGCGGGTTGTCCAGTTTCGGACATATAGAAGCGCTGAGCGTACATACTCGTGCTCTCTGCAATAGTTGGCGGATCAGCCGTCCAGTTGTTGATAGGAGAAAAAGGCCCCGTATAAAACGGAACGGCCTCGTTAAATAGAACGCTTATTGACGGGCGTGTTCCAGTAGCAACGCAATCCGTAGCAATAAAGCCTACTTCAGCGAGTTGTCCGGGATTGGCTAAAACATGACTGCCAACAGTCGCAAACCACGTATAGTTGCTAGTATTATCTTGGAATGAAGTAATACTTCTTTTCAGGATAGGACCAGAAGTCACGGGGCCGAGCAGTAAATTTGTCACACCCGGAACGGTTTCAATTGAAGCGATTGCTTTTACTCCGCCAACAATCGTTGCAAAAGGAGACCACGTAATCCCTTGTTCGGGAGCGGGCGTAGGACTTACGCGGTACCACCCCGTCGAACCATCAGCCAAGAACCATCCAGAATCTTCTCCAGAGGAGTACCAAGCAACATATGCGTTCGCAGGAGTAATACTAGAAATCGTGTTTCCAACTGAAAATCCTACGTCCCCCGGCCCAGTAGATGGGTTTAGAATGATGAATCTACGGTCGGTACTATAGAATCCCATATCCGCGCCATTTATATCTAGAGCGTTATAGGAAGATAATCCGATGCTTTTTAGGTACGGGTATGCGGGCTGGATAGGATTTTCTGGGGAACCTTGTCCGATGATTACATAGATGTCGGAGACGGTGAAGACAAACAGCCCCGCAGTTGTAGGAACCAATCGTTTGACTATTGATGGAAATACTTGGGTATTTGCCGGAGCAACACCTTCGATTCCATTACCAACCGGGGTATCTGGCCCCGAGGTCCAATAAACAACGTTTCCTACGCTAAAGAAAATACGGCTGAGATGATAAGTAAGATTTTGAGCACCGTTTGCTGGCGGGGTGTTCTCGCCGAGAATCGGAGCTTCAATAAGATTGTTCAGACCGGTATCTGGCGTAGTATCCAGATATCCATTCTGAAGGTACTGCGATAACGGGACCGTATAAATAGAATTCAAGGTCCCAGGGATTAAGAATGGTATAGCTCCGCCATCTGTAGTTCTAAAAATTGCAACGTAGTCCGCTTGTGGATCGATACTCGCTGTTGGAGGAAGCCCACCGGTAACAGTAATTCCGGATGCTCCGATAAAGTTACCAGTTCGAGCATTTGCCGGGGAAGCATTCGAAACTGTGTTAGTCATGGTATTGACTAACGCCACATAATATTGAAAACCGCCAGCGAACGCACTAATGGTTCCCGGAGCCGGGGCGGTTGCGGGACCTTTATTGATCCAGACAAGATTAGGATTATCGTTGGTAAGTTGATTAATTCCGGTAGCCCACGTAGGAGCAACCGTTCCGCTAACACCCGCCTCGAAAGGAGCTTCGGTGTTATTATTAGAATCCGTTATTGTAGTATTTGCTAAAGTAACGGCAACTTTAGCACGCCATGCGAAGTCCGTAACCGGACCTATATTACTCCAAGTATACGCTTTGCTGCCAGGAACTGAAGGGACGCCGGGGTTGCCCAACTGAGTTTCAGTTACGCTGGCGTAATTAGGAGCAAAAGCTTTGCTGAATGCGGGGAAACTTGGAATTGTAGTTCCAGTTTCCAATGGTGTCGGAGTAATTTGAGCACCGTTGGCCGTTACTGCTAATACTTGAAAGACATCTTTTTGAGCGTAAGCAAACTCAAAATGATATGTTCCAGTAGTCGGACAATTTACAGTAAGTGTTTCGCCCGCACTAAAATCACCGGCTACGTTATTCCCACCAACTAGTGGATATCCATTCCAAGGACTGAGAGTGCGCGTACTGAGACCCGTATTTGGACCGGAGACATACGTCGATCCGTTATCCATGCCAAGATAGAATCCATCGTCATGCGCGATTAGGAAAGATACGGGACCGGGTTGATTCACCGTAAACGCCCCGAATAGCATCATTTCCCAATTAGTCGTCGCTCCGGCCCACGGGGTGGTTGAACTACCGGCAGAACTTTCGCCCGCTCCGTTTAACGTGTATTGAAGGATTGGCTGGGCGGAAGTATTGTAGTAATTCCAGAGAAGCGAATTGATGCTGGACGCGGTTGCTGCAATAACTAATGGAGTCGCTGTTCCGAAGCTAACCGGGTTTCCTACTGATCCGCCCCAATCGCCGTCGAATACTCCGCTTGCACTATGAGCGACGAACTTTGCTGTCATCAACGTCGAAAGCTGAACGGATGCCGGAGCAATCGCTAACTGGAATAGACAAGGAACCCCACCAGTCGTCTCGACGATCAACGCCCCGGAAGCAAAATTAGTATGCGAAGCCCAGACAGCGGTTGCTGTCGTCGCCACGCATTTCCATACAATCGTGCCTTCGGTAAACGTATCGTTGACCGCTGGAGAAGTCGGAAAACTAATTGTCGCGCCGGTCGTTCCGGTAGTCGTTGCCTGCCAAATGTTATTATTGCTGCTGCGAGTGTCTACTACTACTCCCGGCAAAGAATAATAAGTATTTGAATGCCACGCTGCGCTGGCAGCTCCTACCGTAACCGTCGGAGCAGTCGTACCGCTGGCAATCCCCCAATTTTCTACTGGGTTCCCGCGATTAACCCAAAGTGCGGTGCCGTCAACGGTAATTCCGCCTTGATAGTCGTTTCCAGCGGCAGGAACTGTTGTATTCCATGTCGGAACACTGCCGCCAGTAACCGGAGAACCTCCAATCGCTACCGCAAAGTTTCCCGTATCCGCTGCCGAGGCATAATCCGCGTGAGTAGCATTTACGAGAGTTGCAGTAACGGTCGTACCCGCAGCTGTAACAACATTGATCGTAATGCCGTTTAACCACGTCGCCGTGGCCATGTTCCAAATGCCGTAATTTGTTCCCGGCGTAATTCCAGCGGTGCTGCCAACCGTCAGAGTAAGTGTAGGAGCAGTATAAGCAACATTCGTAATCGTAGTAATGGAAGTTGCCAACAACTGTTGGAGGTTTCCATTATTATCAATTACGTATGTTGTAAGAAACGGAGTAGATACAGGATTAAGAGTCGTGCTATTTCCGATAGCTGGAAGGGGTCCGCTCGCGACACGAGTAAATAAAGTCTGAACCCATTTCTTCTGATCTACGCCGTTAGCGAAGAAAAGATTGTTGCCGACAGACTGCATAAAAGTCTGTCCAGCCCCCGCACTTTTGGTAAAAACTAGAATCTTACCGTTCGCTGTGCCATCATATAGTGCGGTAACCGTGTCAACCATTACACGAATTTGTTCAGTTCCGACAGCAAACTCGCGAAATGAATAGAAAGCATCTACAGTGTCGAAGGTATTTGAATTGTAAACAGGATTGCCGGGACGACGGGCAAGGGTTAGTTTCGGTGTAATCTCACAATTCGATCCGTCGATTATACTATCTGCGCGAGTTCCTAAATATCTCTCTTCATAGGCAGAACCTGCACTACGAAGAGGACTTCGGTTTGTCGAATAACCCGACCAATACCTTGAATTGTACAAGGCAACATAGCGCGGATTTTTCTGTGGCGGAGCCCCGCCTAATTGAAAACCACCCGGCATTTATCGCCCTCGCGCTTCGTTGCCTTGAGAAAGCTGAATCTGATTTGAAATAGGATTGCCCGAAACGAACTGCCAATTGTTAAGGAAGATGTTGAGCTCTGTATCGGTGAGACCTTGGTTGGCTCCGAGTAGAGCGGCTACAAATCTTTGTCGGGCTCCTACCCACCGCGCATCATCTGCAAATTCATACATGTACGACAACAACCCTACTTGGTAGATATACGAGTATTCGTCCGGAATCGGACTCCAAGTTTGGTTTAGAGACGTAAATAGCGCAGCTTTGTTCTGCACAGTAACGGATATGGGGTAAACTTTGTCGGGAATCGGCATCAACCGAAAGGTTATATTTCCCGCGCCATCGTCCAATTGTCCAGATATGAACTGCGGTCTTGCTTTTGAAGTGTCCAAAGCAAGATCAATCTTCGGTTCCATCTGATACCACTTACTAGGAGTCGCCCCAGTATCTTGAACAGAAGCATTTTCAATCCAGCCAAAATTCGAAGCCACAGAATAATCCTGTACGCCGATATTGGATGGGTTCGGAGCAATTGTATTAAAAGTAACTATTTGTCTATTCCACCGCCAACGGAATGGTGGCCCGAGTATTGTCTGTTTAATAATATTTGCAGACGATACTAGAGGTTCCTTAAAATCTCCGAGCGAGAGCTGGCGATTGAAGACAAACTTCTTGCACCACTCCATACTTTGGAGCAACGTAATTGTTGAGGAATTTGCCATTAGACGTATACGATGGTGACGACAACACTCGAACTCGGACTGGTATTTCCGGATGTTCCCCCGGCAGTTGTGCAAGCAGCGGAAAGCGCAGTTCCAAATGTCAGACCAGAAGAAGCCGCTGTGCTGAAAACATAAGTCTGAACTTTGTTTGCGGCGGCATACAATACAAAATCCGGAACGGTCGTTCCAACGGTTACGGAGCCAGAAGCCAGATTATATAGTTTTACGTATGACGGAGCCCCGTTCAAAGTGTTATCAACTTGTACATAATAAATGACCGTAGACGAAGATTTAACTCCATCTGCCGTTCCGCCCATAGACGTATCTTGGAATACCGTCTCTACGGCGGGTGATGCGACTGTGACTTGAGTGATTGCCATTATAGTCCCTTTAATTCCTTAATCCACGCCGCTCGACTATTGGATGAATATTTTTGTAGACTGCGCCGATCCATGAAGTTGAAAATTGAAGATTTCCAACCTAATGCCTTACTGATCTTATTGACAATATCTTTCGAATTCGTAGGCGAAGCTTGCAAATCTTTGATACTCCACGGCACTTCCGGAGAAGTTACGAGCGGGACGCCGACCGAAACCGAATCTGCCGCAACAATACAAAAAGTTTCCGTAAAGGATACGGTCATGCTTAAATCCATTGTTGCGAGGAGCGCTAAAAACGTCGGACGATCCATCCAAGTATTTTCGACTAGTGTGTGTTCCGTTCCGGCAAACAGTGCTCGTAGATTCTTCAGAACTTCCGATCCATCCTCTACTCGGCTGGAATTCACATGAAACCGAATTATTTCCCCAGCTTGCTCGGCATATTTAATAGCGGCGACAGCCTGCATAAGCTGATCCTTAAACGGACGAATAGCTCCAAAACAGGCTATATCCAGACCTGTATGTTTTGCCGCGCCCGGCAATTTCTTAAGAGTAGGATAAAAATTAGGCAGAAGCAGTAATTTATTGGGATCGACTATGCTAGATAAATCTCCGAAGCAGCGAATCGAATTAGTACCTACATAAACATCGGGGATAGCGGCGTACTGTTTGATCCACTGTATTGCGATGCCTTCCTGTGCGAGGAACGGCATTTCACTGTGAATGCGAACAACCCATTTAACATTCGGATGCAACTGTTTAAGAATTGCGAACTTCTCAGGGACAACCCACAGCGCTTCTATGATAACTACATCGGGATTGAAATCATGAACTTCTTTATCAATAGAATTATTGTCAACGACTTCTACAACCTTGGAAACAAATCCTTGGCTGTTAAGCATATCGGAAACTAGTAGCGCAGAGTTAAGCAGGCCCGAGGGAAAATCTGTAGTATACCCGCCGGAGTATACTTGCCGAAACTTCAGAATAAACAATATGCGCATTACAGTCCTTTTTCTGGTTTGAAGAAAGGGTGGGACCAAGCGCTTGCAGTAAGTAGAAGGATTCCTCTGCTCACTGGTCCCGCATGAATTGTGAGGATTTACTGCCGCGCCGAAATTACCAGCCGCTGCCGAACGGGTAGCCCTGATACGGCCAAGCCGGGCCAAGATAACCTACGTTTCCGCCGCCGCCCATAATGCTGCTGGTATAAAATCCGTAGTCGTCTAATTCTCGATCTGCCTGCTTTACAGCTTGATCAAGAGCAGTTAACCAAAGTTTATATTCTTCGGGAAATTTCGCCCGGACTTTTGCATCCGGATGCCTACGGTAACATTGGCAGATGAAACCATCTAAGAAATATTGGCTGTAATCGTCCGGAATCGGATTAATAGTTTGAGTTAGAGAAGTAAATCGTTGAAATCTTGCTTGACCTACGGGATTGATTTGCCAAACTTGCCCTTGCTGTGGGGGAATCGGCGCGAGGCGCATTCCCTGACCAGCGGGATTGATTGCAGTCCAAACAACGGAACCATCAGTTATGATTGTCGCCGTAGTCGTGGGATTTTGCAGAGTTGGAAATACTGGATTGGCGTTGACTAGAAACGGATTCGTTGCCCCGCAAGTTCCATAAGTCGTCACTGCCCAGAGGTTGCCGAAAGAGTCGGTGACCTGAGTGATAGGATTAAGAGGAGCCTGCGTCTGGCCAATCGGGTTCGTGATTACAACATTAGGGCCGGGGTTGTTCTGCCCAGTCGCCGTAGCGAGTTCCGTCGCGCCCCAAGTCCCGGTTTGTGCGATGCTATTAGGAATCCAGCAAAGTTTTGCAGGCCAGCCGTACTGAATGTACGTTACCGACAAGTCCTTTCGGCACTCCATCGGCATCTTTGGCTTGGGCTGGGAGCTGATGTTAAATTCGTTGCAGTATGAATTTTCGAGCCATGCAAGCCCGACTAGACCGGGAATGAAATAATCCTGCTGCCAACTATTCGTCGGAAACGGAGGAATTAAAAATCTGTTCCACTTCCAATTATAAGGTTGCCCGTTAGGACCTCCGTTGATCATTTCGGACAAAACGGTGTTGGCGATTTGCAATGCGGGTTGATCCGAACTGCCGCCCGTTGCAAGTGCGGGAGCAGTATCGCCATTTCGGAATGCATTGTCTACGCAATCCTGGATGCTCACCGTGGACCCATTGTTAATAAACGCCATTACAATTTCTCCAAAGTAATACGGAGAGCGTACTGCATTGTCGCGGGAGTTCCAGACGCATATCCAGAAGTAGCATATTGAATCGCGGTCCCGGAAGCAGAGTTAAGGCGCATTGATGCCTGTTGGAATGTAGTTAGAAGATTGCCGGTATTCGTCGAAGTAACATCAAATGTTTGCGAAGTCGTATTATGCGCATCTCGCCATGTAATAGTAGTCTTAGGTAGAGTCGAAGATGCGCCGTCTACGGTCGTTACGATGCTATATACAGAAACTCGATAAAACCCCGCAGAACCCGGAGTTGTCAGAGTTGTCGCTGAAATATTCGCTGTCTGAGCAGTAAGATCAACTTCTATGATGACGGAAGAAGATGTTAAAGTATACGCACTGATATTGCCGGAGCCGTCTACCTGCCATAATACGTTAGTACCCCCCGCTACGGCTGCTGGAGTTGTGTTGTTAAAATTGACACTCATCTAAGCTCCATTAACCAAGACAAATTTTCCATTGGGCGGGTTGGTAGAATTAACTTGAATGCGCGTATCATAGAAATTTACAAAGAAGTCGTAATCATCGCTCACGGGAGCGCCGTTTACTTGAACGCTCTTATTAGTAAATACACTGCTTGGAACGTACTTCAATAACGATTGCTGGAACACCAGAACTTGTTGATCAGTCGGAGTTGTAGGAGAAACGGGGATTGTTTGAATCCCCGTAACCGTTATTTTAGCCGCTCCCGGAGTACTTTGAATATCGCCTGTTAAGGGATATGTGGTCTGCGGGAATAATTGCTGATTTGCCATTATCGAAGCGTGGTGTCCTTCATGATCTCGTAAACGAATTTACGAGCACTGACATCGCCGTCTTCGCTGTGATGCTGGAACGTAATCCCAGTCGAGGGGATGTTATCTGTCGGCCAAGACATAGCTTCTTTGTAAGCTTTTTGCGCGGCCTCAAAAGCTTCGCGTTCGGTCTGAACTTCTAGGTTATATTCTTCACGATTCGGCGGACGCCACGTTTTACCACAACGCTGGCACCTCTGCCACCACTCGTTATTTGGAAGTAGATGACGGATCACTGCGTAGTCAGATGCGGTGCCGCCCTTCTGAATTGCTTCCAAACCGCGTCCACCCTTACGATGGCTACAATTGCTCTGGTGTATTTCCTGTGCTCGAACGGTTTGCTTTAGTTCTCGCCCACGGGCGCGAAACTGCTCGGAAACCATCTGGCGTTTATTCTTGCGTTCGTCAACGCGATCCTTTAAATCCTGTGCGTTGAGTTCGGCTTCTTGTGCCTTGAGCAAAACTACCCGGCGTTCAATTTCCTCAGTAGTTAACTCGTCAAGCGGGGTGTTCATGAGTTCTTGAACGGTCTTTTTCTTCTTCACTTCGTCTGTCATATTTATCCTATTAAGGTCTGAAATAAGGGTCTTTATCGAATCGCTAAAACGGTATGACTTTTAGTTTCTTTGAAACCATTTGGCTTCAAATGAGTCTAATCTAGAACACACGTTTTCCCAATCTTTTTTCTTAACAAGCATAGTTTCTCCTATTAGGTCTTTGTAAGGGTCTTTATCGCGCAGCGGTACGAGCTAATTCGCGGGCTTCTCGGATGGCGTGCATTACAAACTTAAGATGATTTGCGTAAGCTAGCGCGGGAACCTTCCCGCCTTCAAAGAAATCTCTCTTCAACTGCGCGAATTTCTCTTCATCATCGATATTGAATGTAAGCAATACGCGGTCGTCTTCATCTTGATAGCGCAATTCTGTTCCCGCCAAGGTAAATCCATTGACAAGGAAGAACGCAGCTAACCGAGAATCTTGAGTTTGATAAGTCATGGAATAGTCCTAAACTGTTGCATGAAAGAGTTATATTTTTCGCTTGCGGGGCCTTTCGCTCGGCCAAAAACGCGGCGGACATCGTGCTCTTTCAAGAATCCTTTCATAACCAAATTCATGAGCACGGTTCGCCAGCCCCTAAATTTCTCGTCAAGCGGAACGCCGTGGTCGTCAAATCTCATGATGCTAAGTTCGGTGGTTAAACCACGTTTTACCCATCCTACGGATTCGGCAGGCAAATCATCTTTGACCGCCCAAAGAGCTATCTTCTGGGGATGATTCATCTCTCGGTAAAAACACTTAAGATTTAGCTTACGACGAAGGATAGTAATAAACTCGTCGTGGCTCATTATCCGCCCCACTCGGGCAGCTTCGTCTTCGTAATCCTCAGGCTTGACAAACTGATATTGCGAAGCGATTACAGCATTTTCTTCGCGAAGCCTTGCTAATTCTTCTTGGCTATGTTGTGTTTCCGGCCCGTCATGCCGTCTCTTACTATATTCTTCTACTTCTTTAGCAAGTTGTGGGGAGTCCTTACCGATAATTTCATCGTGGTAAGATTCCCAGCGCATAGGCGGTAAAGGTTCGGGCGCGGGAGTGGTTAGTTTCTTAGTTTTCTTCTTTTTCATTATCTTCCTTAAACTCGGAGTCCGAGAGGAACGAATTCTTTTTCTTCCCGGACAGGCTTGGACGGAGCCGTAGTCCGATGCTGATTATCCGGTGCCCCGTAAATCAGCAAGTGCAGAATTACCCGCTAAGGCAATTCCTTACCCTGATGCCCCCAGAGTGCGGGGTTTGCCGATAGCGACTCGGCGAATGGCGTCCAGATGCGAACAACGATTAATCCGAATCGTTGCCCACGGACACCAAATTAGATGGGAAGTTCAGCCCACGTAAAATGGGCAATCGCGCTGACGGCGGAGAAAGCGGACAAAGATACCGCGCATCCTGGAGCAATTGCAAGCGCCCCCGCAACTTCATCCTTCACATAAGGTGGAATAGCGGTCGTGGCCGTAGCGGAAACCGAAGGTTGCCACAAAACACGAACAACGGAAGGCGCGACAGGCAATGTCGCGGCGGAATCCGCCTTGGCAACCGAACCCGCCGTACCGCCTAAGAGTGCGGGCTGGATCGTGAGCGGCGTAGTATGCACTACAGCGGTCGCCACTGGGTTGATATTGGCAGCTAAAACAATGGCAGCGTTTGCGGCGGCAGCGGCAGTGGAAGTCTGCGCCAAGGCGATTTCCAGAAGGACTAGGTTCTTGCCGGAACCCGCCGGATTGCTAAGAATAAATCCCGTGGCCGTAGTAGCAAGATTCGTAATCGCTACTCCTGCTTGTGTTGCGGCGGTAAAAGTATTGCCGCGATAAACTTGCTCATAGTAGCGTCCGTTTAATTCTGTTACAATTGCTTCAGCGGATTTGCCACCGCGCATTGTAGCAGGAACGCCATCTTGAACAATTTGTGGTCCGACCTGTAATTGTAGTTGCATAATCCCCTAATCCTGTGTGGTACTTGAGTCTGTCCCCGTATCTGTTCGGGGATCAAAATCTGAGGGCTTCGCGCGGCCACCATCGCACGCCATAGACACAATGGCGGCCCGCATAGCTTTAATTTCTTCCAATAATTGTAAGAGTGTTTCGTTCACTTTGGTTGTATCTCCGATCTGGACATAGCCTACGCCAAAGCCGGGGGTGCCAAAGTATAGGTTGCCAGTGTCGGTGCTGAAATACATCTCTCCCAGAGCTAAGGGGAGTGCCTGCGAAAGATTCGCCTGCACGCCCCGCAGTGGTAGGAGTGTTAAGTTTCTTGCCATTACCTAGTGCTACGCGCCCTCTGCGAATATGGTTTAGTACGAAGTTCTCGACGCGAACCTTTTGGAACGGTCGTGGTCTTAGAACCATCTCCAAGAAGCTGGGTCCATCCTCCGCTTCCAAAGATGTCTAGTACTCCAATATATCCGCCTGACAAAATCTGAAGGGGTTGTGTAATGTGCCCCATGAAATCAAATTTAGCATTAGTCATCAATGTCGGAGGATCAAACCACTGCGGAGTTGTGAAATCAGACATCTTGAAATCATTGATCACATAACCGAGGTTGTCGGACTCGCAAGGATCACCGACTTCGTAAGCATACGCGGTTCCCGAACCATCGGCGTTCAAAAGAATGACTGCGGAATCTACCCACGGATCGACAAGCATTTCGAGTAATTCATGAGAGGCTGTTACGGACCACGCAGAATTATCAAGCTCGGTCGTGCGGATGAAAACTTTGCCAATTGGCAATCCAGAAACCGTTAGGTCGTGGTATCCTAGCGCCCCAGCAACGTCTGCATTATCCAGAAATACCAATTGCCAATGTGCGGGATTCGGAACCCCATGATTCGGGATAAAATTTAACTGGGCCTGTATTCCCCAAATGGGAGAAAAATCCCGGTTTACCTGAATTTGAAGGGCCGCAGTCAGCCACTTAATCATCTGATCGCTGGCTTCGGACGATTCATTTATTACGTCTATTTGAATCAATGTACTCTCCTAGTCGGGGATTGGCCAGTAGAGTCTTAGCTAAAATGTTCCGCCGTCTATTACAACTCCGGTTAATTGCGAGGCTTGAACAACGCCCGTGATATCTGTCATCGCGGGCTGGGTAGAAGTAAATGTTCCATCAGCTGCTACGGAGTTTAACCACTGACTGCCTACTGCGGTTTTGGCTACGACTGCGCGACCCAGCAATGTCTGGAAATTCGTACCATCAAATACAACTCGTATGCCTTGATTGGTATGTAGAACGAAAGTTGCCGCGCCATTAATCGTTGCGGCAGTTGTAGTGATTGTTACATCACCGACACCTTTGTTCTCGAAATCGGCAAATTGTCCAGAAGTGAATACTGCTGATGGGACGGTCACCGCGACAGCCCCGGCATTACTAAGAGTAACTAATTTTCCGGCGTCGCCCGCAACAACTGTGTATGTCGCCCCTGATTGCGCGTTGACTGTTTCGGTTCCGCCATTAACGAGCCCCGTAACATTAGCAGCCGCGATCTTAACCGGGACGACTGCCGCCCCAGTTCCCATATGTAAAATTTGGTCATCTGTAGTGAATATCGGCTCGCCAGCCGCGCCAGATGCCGGAAGATTTGCGGCTAGGCCGCGTTTTACTTGTATAGTTGGCATTGGACCCCTAGATTTAGGGTCATGAGCGTACTAGAATCTTAGAACTGTCCGCCGTCTACAGGACCGCCCATGCCGCCGCTCACGGGCGTAGCAGGTGGAGACCCCGCAGGTGTGGTAGACGCATACGATTGCGTTAAATACTGTGTAGCCACGACACGATCTGCTAAACTGTCGCCTTGCGTGATAAGAGTCCCATCCGGATAGAGCGCGGCGACTTCATCCCCGCGAACCCTAAAGCTTATCAAGGGATCGTCGTAGTTCATCGGCGTATTCGAATTAACAACCAAAAGGGCCATAATTATCTTGAGGTCACCTGATGCAACCTCAAACTATATCGTCTGAAAAGCGACGTTTATCAGTAATCAAAATACCGTGAAATCTTTCAGTTAGGGTTTTCTTAGGTTCTTTGGGTTCGGGGAACGGTAGGATTTTGCCGCGCAATCTTTCGGGAACGAATTTATCTTTCTTACGATACCTTTTGGGAATGTAAAAGGGGATTATTTTGCCCAAGGATTCGGCTCCACGTCCTTTAAACTTAATTTATGTTTGCCAGATACCGGGTGCTCTAATAGAGCAATATTGTCTTTAATTGCGAGGAGTTTTGAGAACCGCCAACCTTTATCAAAGTACCGTATGAATCGGCCAATATGCTGCACAAGTTCTGGTTTTGCACACGGAATATGCTGAACGTTGTCCAGATGCGGACGGGGTTTGTTTTTGCTACCCTTCGGACGGCTCATTGCGAATCTCGATGCATTTTTGAATTATCTTCGCGGCCAAACTTGCGAAAACAATTGTACCACAGGCACCACCAAAAAACATATCTACATTGCCAGAAGCTGCGGCATACGCCCCGCAAGCAATAGAAAGAATCGCGAGTCCCGTAAATATTTTAGCTATTACTACGTAGGTCACCAGCTTCATCGTCTTCTCGCGGATCGGGGGTGTAGTAGATTTTTTCTAGTTCGTCGGTACCGTCAGTTTCGTTGCCGGGAGGGGTGTAACGGATATCACTTTCCTTGCCCGGAAAGGAGCCCCGCAAGTTCATAATGTCACAACTCGATGATTCTGCGCGGCTTATTCCACGCTCTTAAGGCGGCAAAGGTCTGCCCGGCAATTCGCTAATAATCCGGACACGGGTGAAACCCGCCGCGCAACTTTGGAGGGAAGGGCAGGAGTCGAACCTGCTAAAGAACGGTGCCACAGACCGTCGCCTCACCGTTTGGCTTCCGACCCTAAAACCCCGCAATTATTATGATACGCTACAATTAGGAATTTGTCAAGAGGCCGCGTGCTCGTTCGATATATGCGGCGGCTTTACGCAAAGCTTCGGGATCGTCCAAGAAATGACCTAACCCTTTATTGCAGCCTTGGTGGATAAAACCTCGTATAAACCCATTGGAATGACAGTGATCTAATGTCGCACCATCCCAAGAATTGCCCGCACGCACCATAGGACCGCCGCATAGCGCACAATTATTTTCTTGTTTATCCCACATTTCGAGTGCTTGATTGGGATATGAAACTTTGGCGGGTTCGCCCTGTTCGACTCTATTCCGCGTACCGACCCAACATAAATACTGATCTCTGATGTATTGCCATTTATTGTTCCTGTGCTTCATTACTTTGACAGGAACACGACCACAAACATTACAATCACCAGTTAAGGCAGCGGAATCGACATTAGATAATATGTGTTTGGCTTGATTATGCCGTACTTCATTCATTTTCTTGCAAGCTGCCTGAGAAGCAAGTTTTCCTTTTGCAGATCGCGGCTGCCCCGCTTGGGCGGCATTTCTCGCGATAATGCTTTCTTTTGCTTTCTCTCTTCGAAGGCAGCCACAGCTTTTTTGATTGCCATTCTTTACGGAAGCTCCGCGAAGAATGCGCAATGCGCCACAATCGCAAACACACAAATAATATTTCTGTTGATTTTCAATCCATGCAAACATCAGGAATTCGTATCTGAAATGCTTTTCGCCTATCATATTCCCTCCTTACAGGGAACCGATTTGGGCGAGTGGTAAGGCACCCGCCCTCCTCGATTTGTAACCAGTGTCAACCAGCTACAAACATTATACCAGAAATAAACACTTTGTCAACAACTCGATCTCTTTTAAAATCAAAGAGTTAGGAGATGGCCGACGCGGCGTCTATTTCTCTTATGCGGATCGTAGTATCCGGCCCCAAACTAGTTGTAAAATGAACACGATAGCTCGTCCAACCAGGAATTAGGCCAGACGGGTCAGCCACAGACGGCTCGGCATTTTGCACAATGTTGCATTTAATATTGCGCCATTCGCCATCGCCGTAGCCCGTGTCGCCCATCGCACCAAGATTGATCGAGAAAATGCCGTCCCGGCCAAAAATGTACGTGCGGAGCGCCGTCAAGCCAGTCACTGCGCCCGTGCCCGGATTGTAGTTCGAGCTGGTCGTGACGAGGTTGGACTGGAAGAAGCTCACGCCGGAAGTCGGGATTTCGATGACTTCGGTCAGGTCGGTTGAGATGATTTCATCCAACCGCGCATAACCCTGCGGGGTCCGCTTCAGGATATCGATTGGCGAGTCGTTCGAGTTGTCCGCCAACACATCGCCAAGGGTGAAGGGATGGATGACGCCTGCGAAGTTCTTGCTCGCTTCATCGAAGGGCCGCACCGAACGACCGGCCAAGCTCTGGACGGCGTTGCGGATGTAGGTCAAGGACAGAGTGGTAAAGCTCGTGGTCGAAGTCGCGGCGAGCTTCGTCAGGACAGACGAGTCAACCGAGTTCGCACCATCTGCCGTCGCACGAACCAGCGCGGAAAGCGACTCGCCGAGGCGATACGCCATTTCGCGAGCGACGTTCTCGACCGTGTTGTCGATGGCAGTCGCCAAAGACAGACTGGAGAAGTTCGCGTAATCCGCATACTCACCAATCGTAGCCGAGGTATTCAGGACGCTAACTGTGATTGAGCTGCCAACCGTACCTTCCGTGGTCTGCGAGGTATTCGCGGCCAACGGAACGTACATATAGAGGTTGTACTGGTTACCACTCTTCATCGGGAGGTCCAAACGCTCGGAGCAAGCGACGAAGGGGGTCTGTGCTTTCAAGTTCTCGCGGAACTTTTTGTCGTAATATCGCACAGTACTCTGCGGAAGATTTGACTGGTTATTGCCAGCCGGAGAAAAAGCCATATTTCACCTGTAATTGGAATACTCTTATGCGCGGCAGCCTAGACGAGTAATCCGACTCGTTGTGCTGTCCTCAGTCAAGAGTTGACCAAGGTGAATCCCTCACATGCGTTGGGGCTTTGAGAATAATCCGATTCTCTCGGCAAATTTGCGGGGTAGCCTAATATATCAGGTATTATGTCCATTTGTGGACTATTCACCTAATATAAGGTTCATTTTAATTAACGTTAAACCCGTTAGTGTTTATTATTATGAACCTAACAGAGCTTATACATCTCTATTGTGTCGAAGCCTTTTCCGAAATGATCTTTCAATAATTGCGAGGCGCGGAAGCCGTGTCGGTAATACAATTTCCTCGCAGGATTGCCGGGCTCGACATAGAGATATAAAATAGTATCGTGATAAAATTCAATAACGGTTTGTAGAAGCTTCGAACCGATACCCATATTGCGATAACTCGGTGCGACGTTGATTGCCCATAGCAATATTCTGTCCGCTTCTGGACAAGTTACTGCCGCTCCAATGACACCGCCGTCTTCTTCTACAACCCATGCGGGGTGTTCTAACTTGCCCCGCAATTCTTCTCTGGTTGCCGGGAATTTATAGAAGTCCCGTTGGAGATAATCAACATCATCAAAATCGTGGGAATCGTACCGCCGGATTCGCATTACGCACGCTGGCGTTGACTACGGAATTGAGGAATCAAAACTTTCTGTTTATATTCCTCACCGGACATTTTCTCAATTTCTGCGGCGCTGTATCCGGTTTTCATAGGGGTTCCGGCATCCGAAGAATTTGTCCGCGTCAGTCCAGAACTTACGGGGCGCGGGGCGACTACTACCGGAGCGGGTTCAGACTGTGGTTCCACCACAGGAGCGGGTTTCGGTGCTTCCGGAACCGGACGTTCTTTCAGGATATTTGCGCCTTGCGGTCCCAATGTTGTAAAAGCTAATTTGAAATTTTTCAAGATAGGATCAAGATTATTCTTGATCATCCACGATCCCAACGTTTGTTTATTTTCTTCGCAACCATAATATTCAGGAGTACTCTTTACAAAAGCCTCGGCTTGCGCCAAAGCGTGCATAGTCGCGATCTCTTGTCGAGTTTGCCTAAGAGTCTGACGAATTGCTTCCGGATCGCCGATCCTAGCAGAAATCAATCTGTCCATAGCCGAATCGCACTTCTCGGGATCGTTCAAATCCTGTGTAAGTTGTAATCTATCTTCGGCAGTCAAGGGCTTGGGATTAAAATCGTATTGAGCACTATTGAATCGAGGAGCATCTGCTGGAATTTCGTCCTGAACGATATTACCCAGTCGGATATCCTTGTTCAGTTTTCGATTCAGCTTCACCAGCTCGGAATTCTGCGCGGCCATCTTCTCTAGCGCTTCTTCTGGGTTAGTTGCTTTGATAACCTGAGGGGCTCCGAGAGGCTTACCTTCTTCATCCTTAGGCTGGTATTGGAAAATGAATTCTTTGGGTGCTTCGACAACCGGTGCGGGGTCCGCAACTGGAACAACTGGAGTTTCGTCTGACATAATTATCCTTATAAGGTTTGTATTAGGGTCTTAAGAAAACATACTTTCGGTTACATCGGGCACAATATCATTTGCGCGGCTTTGTGATCCGAAAACTGCCTGTTCGTGGTTGATGCGCTTTGCAACTCGCTTCCAGAATGTCGCGGCGGCCAAAGCCAGATTATGCTTGCTACGAACGTCTTCGATCTTCGTAGGATCGGCATTGATCATATCGACCTTGAACTGTTCGACTTCGGATTCACAAATGTTAATAAGGACTTGGAATCCGGGCAGCTGTCCAAGAGCGATTAAATGTCCGCGTTCTACATCGGAGATTTGGTATTCACTGGATGGTCTCATGTCATTAACTTCCGTAATTTGCTTCTTTTTCGGGGCTATCACCAAAAACTACTTCTATCTTAAGACCGGCTTCACCTTCGTCTAGAATACACATTACTCCGCCCGGCAAAACTCGATCTACATCTTCGGGGCGGCCTAACTCATCTTTGCCTTCTATCAATTTTTCTGCTTGAATACAGTTACTAGAGTGTACGGCCAATAGAATTGGCCCTTCTTTCTTTGCAATCTTAATATATTTCTCAAGAGCTTTACGATTTCGCTCGGCGAACTCTCTTAATGATTCTCCGTCTGGAATTGGTGTATCCGGATTATCTATGTATTTATTAAGAGAGGATTGATAAATATCGCGAGACTTGCCTGAGAAAATACCTACATCCCAAGGTCGCATATTATTATCGTGCTCTGGATTTTTACTCGGCATTACTAGCTTAGCCGTGTGCACAGCTCGCCCAAGATCGGAGCAGAATACTTCTTTAATACCTTTATCTTCTAGAAACTTGCGAGCTAGTTTCGCTTCGGAGATACCTTGGTCATTTAAAGGAATATCTATCCAACCACGAAACTCTTTCTTTTTATTACCTTCCGTTTCTCCGTGGCGAACAATATAGATAATCGCATTACCTTTAGACTGGAAGGAGTTACAACAATCATCGGAATCTACAATACCGCGTCCGTCTTTATTCTTAGGAACTTGCGGATCAAGAATTACTAAATTATTCCCGCAGCTTTCCATTCCCATCCAAATGCAATTTCCGCATTCGCGGGGTGGCTTATTCTCCCCGCCGTGCACAAATCCACTTATGGACGTTCCATCTTTACCCGACATCTCGTCCATTACATGCCCTCAATATCGCCAAATCCGGTATTACCGGGTTCGCCTTCGGTGGCTTCTGATTCGGCGGAGTGTAGAGTTGCAAAACGAACCAAGTCATTTTTGATCTTATTTGCGGAACGTTGATCTTCCAAAGCAGACTTATCTTGTGCCTTCTGATTGTTAATCGCCATCTGCGTTTGCAGCGGACCTTGCTGTTGTTGCTGCAATTTGGCTTGGCGTCTCTGCTCCATTTCCGGAGTAAGATGTTTAATAATGTCTTGGCCATTCTTCCATTCGCTGGCCATCAACCACATATCGAAGATGGTCTCCCAATCGATATACAGACCCAGATCGGCCAAGTATTCATTAAAGCCGGGGTTCTGCATGAACTGAGTAATTAGAGTCAGGCTCTGGGCCATCGTTCTCTTGGCTGCGAGGCTAGAACTCGCCAAAACTTCGAATTCTATTTTGCCATCGTGGAATTGCTGGAGATCGGTTCTGTAATCTTTGCCTTTTTCCTCGCCAAGAATATCTTGAATTTCTTGGTCGGACATGTAATAAAATACGAGTTCGTCTAGAATATACAGGAACGGCGTAAATACTTGATCGATGAAATTATCTAGAGGGCCGTCAAGACGAGTCGCAGAAGCATTTGCAAGAGCATTCGCACCAGCGGCAGAACGCCCCATTCCGGTACGCGGCCCGGCAGTTGAGCCCTGAACTAATGACTGATCCGCGCCAGTTGTAGACTCCGTGTTCGCTTCTGAATTTTGTAGCGCAGCCCATGTATCCGGCGGAACTTTCGGAGTCTCTAAAAGATGAAAAGCTTCGCTGGCTATTCCGTCAACGGTAATAATCTTCCCAATGCCGGTCCGGATCATCTGCGTCGGAGCATTGGAATCTCGCGTGCGCACGTATGCGGGATTTACCGCGAAACTCAGAACCTTTAGAATCGAGTTGATTGTGCCTTGGTCAACTCGCTGATTCTGTCCTACGGTTAACCCGATACCCATGCCATAGAAAGCTTTGGGGCGGTTCCACCAATTTGCCGACAAGAAAGGAATCTTGCGAAAAGGATTTTCGCCGCTGAAGATGGTCTTCTTGCGATTGAGAACAATAATTTTGCGGCGTTTCGTCCAATATTCTAGAACTTCTAGTTTCTTTGCGAGAGGGTCCGCGCTATTTACAAAAGTATCTTCTTCTCCGTGGTGAACAACTCCAGTTGTTTGCGCTTGAACATCTGTGCGCAAAGGACCTGGAGTTTCGAATCCCTCGACCGGCGGATTCCACAGTTCTTTCAGTTTCTCATCACTATAATATTCGTCCCAAGTCCAACCTTCCATCGGTTTACCATCAACCGAATTAGCCTTCTTCAAATCCTGAAGCTGATAAAAATCCATATATCGGACATCGGCAACTTCATCGGATTCTCGAATATCGCCGACTTTAAGATTGGGGCTTACGAGAACACGCTGGATAGGACGAAATTCGAAGAAAGGCTTAGAACAAATCTTCTTAACTGTTTCGATCTTGGGCGGTTCATCCGCGCTAATCTTCTCTGGCGGAGCGCCTTTACCCGGATCAATACTTACGTCCGTGCTAACTCTGCGGGGAATTTCCTTTTCAACTCGCTCGATTCCCCACTTCCAAATGCCGGTTCCGAGATGGGCGAGGCACTCTAATCCCCATTTAACCTCTCGTTTAAATTGGCAAGCATCGAGAAGATACGAAATAATTACAGTTTTATCATCCGTAATTTTCTGAGAAGTTCCGGGACGTGGGCGGAGGACCATCGGCGGATTTTCGAAGAACAAACCTTTATATAATTGAGGCACCACCGAGTTAACTACTTTTGCAACAGTGAACCTCTGCACGTTAGGTTCTAGTACATAAGTATTTTCTACAACAGACATCGGACGGGGCGCTTGGAACAGTAAATCTGCGTCCCTCCACATCAAATTCCACTGCTTGCTTGCGATCCACGTTTCAGATTTTTCCGCAAAACCCACAACGAGAGCGGTGGTATCTTCCCGAGTCTTTAATTCTCCGGACGAAGTAAAGTCTGTCCCTTCTAGGACTTTATGTTCGTTTCCGTCATGTTGCAACAAGGCCATTGACAATTCTCAATCTTGATCGTATAATATAGAGATTATGAAGCAGATCAAATTAACTAAGGGATATATTGCTTTAGTAGATGATGATAAATATGATGAAATTGTTGCTGGCCGAAAATGGCAAGCGCAGGAAACTTGGCGCAAAGGTCTACTGTACGCGGTTTACGCCATTCGCACAGTTGGTCCTAAATCCAATCGAACCACGCAACACATGCATCGATTGATTTTAGGAGTTGCCGATCCAAAAATTAAGGTTGATCACAAAGATGGCGATGGTTTGAACAATACCCGCGATAATCTCAGAATCGCCACGCACGTCACTAACGGGCAGAATCGCCAAAAGAGACAGCCATCCATCGGGACTACTTTTAAAGGTATCCGCTGGCGCTCGGATCAAAAAAGATGGCGGGCCATCATAACCGTTAGCAAGAAGACTATCAATTTAGGGCAATTCAAAACCGAGGCGGAAGCCGTGGAAGCTTATGATCGAGCGGCCTTACACTATTTTGGAGAATTTGCTAAATTAAATCTACCGGAGAACAATAATGGAAAAAGAAACGATGAAATCCAAAGTAATCAGTAATGATGGAAATACAGTTATTCTTATAGCGGATGATGGCATTCCCGTCAGCATTTCTCGTTTTGACTACGGCGAATCTCGAAAGCAGTGGCTTAAAAACTGGCCGCTTGGTTCAGAACAGCAGACGGTTCGTTACAAGATTTAGCAGGTTACTGTCCACGGATATCTGTAGTACGGCATTGTCGGAGGAACATAGTGCGGTTGGGGAACATAATATGGCGGCTGAAATCCGTACCCACGTCCGCAGCACGGGCAATATCCGCAAGCCGGACAAACATGCTGTGGCTGCGGGGCGGGGTAAACTCCCCCAGTGGTGGTTTCTTGTACAGTTGGCGGAATCAATCTATTCGTAGTCATATTATTTCCTATGCGGCTTTCCATCATTAAAATCGTAGAAATATCTATATTCTTCGTGGAGTGGGCAAGGAAGGTCTTCTTCGAAGAACATTCCAACCATTACTTGTAAGTGGCATTCACAATCGAGGATGGTGTAGAATTTCTCCTCACCATCTTCTATTATTGTGTAAGCACCAATTTGGCGCATTAGTCGTTATTTGCTGGTGTCCCGGCTTGCAAGCTGTAGGTCAACGTAGAACCGCTAACATCTGTGCTGGCAGTTACAACTTGTCCAGATGCGAAATCCGTAAATACTTCTCCAGCCTTGGTGGAGAAACTTTGCGAGCCGTTAACTAACTTAGTTGTCGGAAATCCCGGAAGCGACCAAGTAATAATATTACCGCTATCATATGGCGTCGCGGTGCTAGAAGCCGCAGCAGTCGCCGCAGTTCGAGCAGTTTTAATGATATTGGCGGGCAGAACAGTCGAAACGTTAGACATATATCTCCTATTTGTGTCCGCGAATCGCGGTATCAATTGCATTGCCGGTTTTAACTGTTACGCTTCCCAACGGGGCAGTAACGGCCAAACTGGTAACAACGTTGGCTTGCGTGGAAGCGGGCAAAGTCGTATATCCAGAATACACAGAACTACTGGAAGGTTGCGCCATTGGAACCCAGCCGCTACCAACATTGATAAAAATCAAATCAGTGTGGACCTGATAAAGAGTTTTTGGACTCGAAGTGCTGGCTGTTACGGAAAGCGTTGGCGTCTTGCAGACGCTCTTGGCAGAATAATCAATGAAATCCATGTGCCTCTAGTAGAGCCCTGATTGGGCAAGAGGGTCATAGTCCACGTCTTGTTCACCCTGTAAGGCAATCATCGTCTGATCTTGCACCTTTGGTGCGTAAGCCCCGAGGCCATAAACCATGTCTCTCTGAACTCGTTCCATTCTTTCAGTTATGAAAATGGGCTCGGTTGGCATCACTGCATAAGTAAAATTTGAGAAGTGATTGACCAGCAAAGATAAAGAACAAACGATGTCAGTAAACGTGCCTTTTGGAAAAGCTTCCATTTCGTTGTAGGCGTCTTGCAATCCAGTCATGGACTTCCAAAAGAAAAGTCGTCCAGTACCGAGCATATTGGACGCGCCCTTGGCCTTTATTTCCTTACTCTTGGCTTTGCTGCCTTTGCCGAGGGAAATAAATTCAAAGGCTACATTCGTTCTGGTCTTGGCGAGTTCTTCATCTATTCCACGCTTGAGCCATCGAGCACCCATTGAATCCTCAACGGCGACTCTGCGCGGCTTCCACTTGTGCGCAAACGCAGCCATCACACCGGGAAGTTCGTATTCCCCGAATCGACCACGCACCATATCGATAAGATAGATACCGTCGGAACTGAATAGTCCAGCCATTCCTACGGTATATTTCGCAGATTCTTTCTCAGAATATGCGAGGTCCCAAGCTTCGAATACAATTCCACTTTGAGGAATCGTATCAACCGTTCGTGCGATCAGTAGTTCGCGAGGAAACTTAATCTGGTGCGCAGCAAGGGGATTATTAAGGTATTTAATAGCGTAAGTTTCTTGATTCTTGCGCCGCTGATCCATTAGGAACTCATAACTGAGTCCTTCTGGAAACCACAAGATATAATCTTCTTCGCGGGCGTTATCATCATTCACGCCCCGAGCAATTGCTTCTGGTTTCAGCCACAATGCAGAACGAAGTAGAATCTTAATCGAAGGATCGCGACCTTCCTTCTTTAATTCTTCTTCGGCCTTAATATCTTGTCCGTAAGTATCCGCGATGTCGTACCAGGTTCCAACCTTATCGTAATATCCATAAGGATGGAGCATCGCGTGGTCAATTCCTAGTTGTCGATTGACCCACTGGATTTTGTGCTGGGTATAAGAGTTGTCATTCGTTACCACGTCGTCTGGTTTGAGAATATCGAAGTGCCAGCCGGATAAACTCTGCTCAATACCCGCCGCCATAATGGTCGGCTCTTTGCTATTTACCCGCCGCGCCGGAGTTGTAAATTCGTCCTGCTTAGCATCCTGCGGACGAATGCAATGTTCTGGAAATAAAATCTGGAATAGACTAATTCTATCTTCACCGTCAATTCGGACGTATCGCGGGGTTCCGTCTTCAGACAGTGTGAAATACGTTGTATATTCACCAACGAAGTCAACTGCGAGTTTACGAACACCTGTCAATGACAGGATAGCGATATCGGGGAAACAAATCGTCCACTGAACGCAATCCGCGATATTAATGGTGGACTTGTACCCACCGCGAGGAACGAGCAGAAGCCGGTTGTGGGTTTCTTTATCTTGCTTTGCAAATTCTTCGAACGTCTTAAACAAGGGGTCTTTGTGAACAAAGAAATCGCACATCTCTTGGTGGGTATCGATTTGATACCCGTTCCATTCGCGTTTGCCCCGCAACTTTGTTCGGCCAAGGATATTGCAGAGCCAGAACAAATCCGTTTGAGCTTTGTGCCTTAGCTCTAGCCCGTCGGATAGATCGATACCCCATTCCTTCTGAACTTGCGGGGCGTATCCGGCCCAGCATTTTCTCAAGAATTCGATCTTATCGTTCTTAAGAGCCTCGTAGCCCATTATTTCTTCTTGTTGAACAGCGAAACAATCTTGTCCTTAGTCAGATCATAAAGATTATATTTGAGCTTGTACTCCGCGAAAGAGGCTCCGTAAGCTCCGATCAAAAAGTAAGGAAGATGTTTCAAAAACCATAGTAAATATCCCATTAGTGTTTAAATCCTTTCATAGTTGCCGCAAAATTCGCCATGTGCTGAACATGGCTGTTCTTGGAATTCTTCGCGGCTTCTAGCTTCGATTCGGGAATCTTCTCGCCTTCCGGAACGCCGAGAGCACGGTGCAACCCGCCTTTATTCAAGTGATGCATTGCTCGGTACAGACTTGGATTCTTTGCTTTTGCCATTATTTATACCCCACTGCTTTTTCTGCCGCTTCGATGCCAGGATCGCCCGCATCCGCCTCTGCTTCGCCCTCGTTTGGTTCAGTCATGTGCTGCATGACATGATCAATCAGTCCATCGGTGTGTTCATGGACATGTTCTTCATCGGGGTGCATCATATGAGTGTGAATATGTGTTACGATATGTCCACCATTCGCGCCCTTGCGAATACGCATTTCTTTGAGTTCCTTCTTGGGCATGTCCGGTTCTGGACTTTGCTGAGCAAGCACAGACCCCGCAAGGTCAAAAGCATGATTCATATTTCCATGCTGTTGGGCGGTCATAACATGTTCGCCCTTTTTGAGATTATAGGGACCGTCCATCGGAACCGTTCCGCCCTTGTGGAAACTACCTATCGGCTTCACCATGTCCGATGTATCGATCCGCTTCTCGCCTTTGCCGGAACCGTATCCAGCCTTGGGATTGATCTTGTCCTTGGGACTCGCCATCGTGGTCTTCGCGGGAGTCGTATCGGGCTTCGCCGCCTGCGCGGATTTATCTTGCTCGATAATCTTTTGCTTCTCGGCCAGCGCGGTTCCTAGCGTCCCCGCATCGCTGGTATCCATCATTCCCTTAAGAGGATTCTGCATAGTTACCTTTTCAATTCCTTGATGCGCCGTTTGGCGTATAATTCGAGTCCAACGCTAGGATCATATTGCGGATATAAACGACGAAACGCTCGGATCGCTTGATGATGATTGCGAGGCAATTTGCCGGTTGAATAGAGGTAAAGAAAAACTATAGTCGGCGAACGGCTGAGACCTTTATTGCAGTGGATCAAAACCGATTTGCCTTCATCTAAACTATGTTTTATAAACGCCAGCGCTTCGTTAATTACTGCATCGGGAACAAAAGCAGGATCATCGGCGTCAATCAGATTCAAATACAAATTACCGGGGCGTTTTGCGTAAAGATAATCAGAGCCTTTCGGGGCTCCTTGCGTTTCATACTTCAGCAACGCCCTGTGGCTATACTCGCCATCTTTCTCGGCATGAACAATATTAAAATTTCGTTTTCGTGCTTCAGGAACATCATCATCCGTTCCAACGTATACATCCTTAAATAATTCCTTCATAGTCTAAAAAATACAGTTTCCTAATTACTATCACTCCCCAGACATAAGGAGCAAAAGTCCACAACCATTGACCGAAATCCAAGCACAAATCTCCAATACTCTCGATCCCGTCGTGTCCAAAATCGAAGATATCCGCCAGCATATTCAAATGCGTTTCGCTAGTCATTACGCAATGCTGCTTGTCTATCATCCCCGCCGACGGTAGATTTTCGAACCGCGTATCGTTCACAAGAACGGGAAAGGAATCGTGATTGGCGATCATTACTATCTGATTAGAAGCCGCGCCAACAAACATAATTGAGACAGGCAGCAATATCATCCACAAATAGGTAATACGGACAAAAGCCAGAATTTTATCCATGAGCCCAACTTCTATTAGGATTAGACACCCAAGTAATCGGAACCGGAACGTAACTTACGTACTTTTGCGTTCTCAGTATCTTGTACGTGCTTCCAATAATCTTCTTGGATAATGTTATGGTACAAATCATAACAAACGCAGCATACCTTGGGGAAGTTGATGCTGATGTATTTACTCGCCGAAGCCCCTCCAACCGGACAGTATCGCCCGTCGAGCCAACCTATGTTATATACAAACCAGCCGCACGAAGTACATCGCCACGGCTCTCCTGCGCCCATGTCCGCTGTATCGGGTTTGGGCTTCTCTTTCATGGCCCACCACCACATTCAGAATAATGTCAGTCCTTTACGAACCGCACCTTTCTTGAACAAGCCTCTATCTGTCAATTTCTGATGCCATGCTGAAAATGCAGGGCCGTGGTTGTCTCTCAGGCCCGTCGCTATATGACAACATTCGTGTGCCAAAGTGCTTAATCGTACACAATCTTTTATATTTAATGCGCGGCTCATTATGATTACATAGCTGTGGTAGCCGTCATCGGCTCGCGTAGCCATGCCGAAATATCTATCTTCGAATCCTTCTTCGTCGTCATCTTCGTTAGACCACCGCACGCAAACATCATCGGGTAGTTCGTTGTCGAAGAATTTACGATTGATGAGCCGATAGTATTTCTTTAGAGTCCTGTCAGATCGCACTAGAGCCTCATTCGTGCTTACTGTTTACGGGGTCCTGACCCTCGTCCGAATCGTCATCCCACGGATACTGCTTCCCTTGCTGGATCGGTTTGTCCGCTTCCGGACTTTTCGGGGAGTCGAATCTGGAAGGCCGCAGCGATTTCATTTTCAACACTAGATTCCTCGCCCTCTTTGTACTTGTAGAATTCCTGGTAAGACAAAACGTTCATCTTCTCAAAACATGCCAGCATGTATGCGGCATAGAGTTTGGCTCTGATAGGTATTGCGGGGTCCGCCAGAATACCTCTCAGCCACGGTACAGCAGAACGCGGGGACCGGCGAGTAGGCTGCTTTCGCGGCCCCCGAGCATTTCGGCTGTTCTGCTTTGAACGACGCTGCTTATTTTTAGTAAGCAGTTCTTGCTGTTTCTCTTCTAGAGTCATTATCTACCACCAATTATTCTGGGATATTCCCCATTGCGGAGCCATCGGTCCCGCCGCAATAATCGGGGTTCATATTGTCTTTCGGAGCATCGGGGTAGGAAGCGTATTTGTTGTCTCCTTGGCGCTTGTGTCCTGCGCTGTTGAATCCGCCCTTTTTGGAGTAAGACTCAATATGAGTCTTGCCTGCCCGTTCCATACTCAGTTTGTGCATCCGATCTGCTTTTTTCATTACACCGTCACCTGCAAGCTAAAGGAAGTTAATTGCATTGTTTCCACGGTATCACTGACACTATTGGCAAAAGTAACTGCAAATGAGGCCAGCGGATAATCAGTCGTGGCGTTGATGCCGGTAATGGGTTCCGTTTGTGAAGCGGAAGCAAATGAAACCGTAATAGGAGAAGCCGCAGTAGTCGATGCAATAGCAGTACCGCTATTCACATAAACCGAAGCGGGAAGACAAATCAAAGTATTAGCATTTGCTTCGCCGAAGAATTCCTGCATGATCACAAAATCATAAAACGTACCGGCAGTGAGAGTTCCAGAAGCTTGCGAGGTATAAGTTGCAGTACCAGAAGCCGTTCGCCCGCCCGCAACAGTGGTATTCCACGGAAAAATTTGAAGGCCCGGAGCAAACGTCTGAGTCGCACCGTGCGCCTTAACCCACCCGCCAACACTAACCTGAAATCGGCGACCATTCAGAAGATTGGACGATGCCGAATCCAAATAAAGATTGCCAGCAGTAACACCAGCTGAAGTACCGGTGGAACTAACCTGCCATACCTGGGCAGACGTGCCCGAACCGGAAGTCATCGCGCTAAATGCCACAGGAGCCTGATTAACAACAATAGCCATTTTATTTCCTATTTAAAGAGGGCCGGAGTAAGGTATTAGCTATTCCTGCTTCTCTAATTATTGTAAGGATCGTAGTTTCTTAGCCAAGTTATTGGCTAAAGAATTTAATTCTCTCGGAATCCATGAAATCTTTATCCCCGAGGTCATCTGTTCGATCTGTTTTAGCTTAGATCGAATAATGGAATTTTTATAAGCGGTATTGATTATGAATTGTGAATCGCCATAAATATGCAGAGTTGCGCTAGGACGATCAATTCGCCGAATGAAACAGTCTAAACCTTGACAGAGCGCGAATGCTTCGGCATCGTGCTTATCGCCAAAAGTCGAACCGTATCCAAAATCTATTTGCGCGTTATCTAAAAAAAGTGTAAATCCAAATGAGGAAATTCCGGCCTTCCACGCCCCATCGAAAAATAGGGAATATTCATTCATCGATGCCTCAATAGATAGAGCACGATTATCTGAATTAAAACTGATAACGCGGCGCAAAAGGTTCGTATACGTTCGAGCATGGGCCTAATTTTCGGTAATCTTCACCGTTCCCGCTCCGAAATGTTGCCGCGTCTTCGGTTTCGCGAAATGATCTTCTAGCGGGTGAGTTCTAGTAATCTCACTCTTTGGTGGATTGGCCATATCCGTTCGCGGTGCGCCGCTAGCATTGCTTATATCCAGCGTCCCGCCACCCGGCAATTTAGAGGTAGTTAACTGTTGTTCATCCCAAGCAGGCTTTACACCTTTAGGATTTTTGAGTTGCCGGGCACCAAGGATAATGTCGTCGGCCATGTTCCCCCACGCAGCAAAATTGCAACGAGCAAATTCCCCAAAGTGTTCTCTGGCCGCTTTATCATAGGCCCGTGCTGCTTCTTCTTCCGTTTCAAAACTTCCTATGTAAATTGCGTCGCCACCATTTATTCGAATGACGGCCCACCATTTATTCCAATTCTTGTGCGTTCCTTTATACTTCTTGTGAGGATATATTTTTCGGTTTTGATTGTTCTGAGATTGCGTGGCAATTCTCAAATTATCTCTTTGGTTGTTGAGACCGTTTCCATCTTTATGATCTACTTTAACATCATCGTCTACGTTCAGAATAAATCGATGAAGCAGGATGGTTTTGCGTCTAGGAAGTCCGGTATCTCTGGCTTCTTTTCTGGAGCGTAAGGTTAGGCTGCGACGAGCATAAACAGTTCTGTCAGCCTTGCGTTTATCTACAAGCGGCTGCCATTGCCCGCTATTCATGACCCTATCAAAATCACAATCGTCCACTAAAGCCGTGTAACCACCGGACAAATGTATTTCTTTCATACTACTTATTATACTCTATTATTCGCTTTATGTAAAGCGACCATTTCTTCCGGAGAAGTAGTGTGTAAAGAAATTCTATTTTCTTCTGAATATCGGCTCATGCATCCGGGACAGTTGCAGCACTGGAAGCCGTCGTCGTGAGCCAAGTTGATGCCGTTATACGCTAATGTGCGCCCCACGTATTTATCTTCTGCGAAGTCTGCGGGATTCCACTCCGCCTTTACTACCACTTCCATTGCTTTTCGACTGAGCCAATAGGCAGTTCCGCTGGCGTATTTGCCCTCCGAGGCTTCGAGCATAAAGCCGCGATAATCATCAGAAGGATAATTCCGAATAAGCCGATCAACCCAAACAAAAACATCATCATCAACTTTAAGACAAAAATCATAGTGATGATCCAGCGCCCATTGAAATACGGCCTTAACTTTGATAGGCAAACTATAGTAATCGTCGGGTACGTCTAGGAAAACTTCGTCCGCTTCTGGACTGCGTTCGCCCCGCCCATAAAAGAACTTAAGATCGATCTCATCTTTGTGTCGTAGCCAATCGTTGTGCCAAGTTCGTCGGATTGCCGAAGACCGCACGGTATCGATTCGGCTATGATGCGCCGCCCCGCTATCTTGTTTGGGGTACTCGTAAGAATGACAAGTTACAACAGCTATGAGTCGCATCGGCCAAGAGCGATATATTTCTTCGCTTTTTCTTTCAGTTCCGGAAACGCCCGCCAGCAATCGATTATGATTTTTCCGTCGGGGATGGGATTGCCGGTGTACGGAAGTGCAAGTACAATTGTATCGGTAGTTTCAGTAATATAAATATCAGTTGGAATGTTCCGTCCCCGCAGTTCTTCTAATATACTGACCCCGGCGGATTCTTCCATCACCGCCGTACCTACTTTGTAGGGCAGACCAAGAACTGTTACGGGTCCTTTTCTATTATTCTCTACGAGATTCGCGACTTCTTGAATTTGGAAACGATTGAATCGATCAATCGTCTTTGGAATCTCAGAAGATGTTCCCACGGATTCGGCTAAGACGGCCAGCGCTCGATTGTCTCTCGGAAAGCACGGGCCGCCATAACTTACTGCACCTTTTAAATATTTATGTCCGATGCGGGAATCGGTTCCAATAGCATCGGTTATGACATCTACATCCGCGCCCGAAATTTGTTCGCAAATACGACATAGCATATTCGCGAAGCTAATCTTCATTGTCACATAAGAATTAAGTGATAATTTAGCAATCTCGGCGTTGATCCGATTCATTGCCCTGATCGGGGCGGAACAAATTCTTTGGTAAATACTTCGAACCCGGCAATTAGAAAGCGGGTCTTCGTATCCCAATAGAATAAAATCTGGATTCAGGAAGTCTTTGATTACCGATCCGAGAGCAACAAATTCCGGATTATAACAAAGTCCGAATCCTTCTCCGCATTTCAGTCCACTTGCGGACTCAAGAGCTTTCTTGATCTCGCCATCGCAGTCGCCCGGCATAACCGTACTAACAATTACTACTATATGAAATTCGGATTTTCTAGTAAGAGCCTCGCCGATTTTCTCACAAACCGGCAAGATATACTTCAAGGAGAATCTTCCGTTTTCGTCGCTTGGCGTAGGAACGATTACAAAAGTAACGGAGGACTTTAATACGGCAGATTGGGTATCTACTGTTGCAGATATCCGTTCGCTATTCGCGAATAGCAAATCCTGTAATCCCGGTTCATCTACTGGCGGATGCTGCCCGCCATTAATTGCTCGGACCTTATCTTGGTCCACATCAACGCCTATGACTTCGAATCCTTTTGAAGCCAAACACGCGACGAGTGGACTACCGAGTTTACCTAAACCAATTACTGATAGTTTCATGTTGTTGCTGTAATCATCAGATGCCAACCGAATATTCTTTCCAGTTTACGAAATAACCATTTCGGTATCCAACGGAAATACCAGACTTTTTTGTATCGATATTGCTTATATTCGGAAACGTCGTAAGGAAATATATGATCGATCTCGGCATATCGTATTTTGAATCCGGGCACGGCCAGCAATTCTTTAATCGATTTCCGAGAGTAAGTATGTGTGACCGGGCAGCCCGTTTCGGCTTCCGAATGTGTAGCAACCAATTTCGTCAATTTCCAGAATTGACATTTCCCATAAAGCACAAGGATTCGTAGAACCTTCCACGAAAATCTATGGTACACCATGATCTTGATAACGCCTTCGGGCGCGAGATACTTCTTGATCTGTTTTAATATTTCTACGGGGCTAACCGTATGATGAATCGCTCCGAAAGAGTAAATCAAATCATATGCTTCTATGGGAACTATCTTATCCAGTTCTTCCGCGTTACCTTGATAAAACTTAATATCGAGACCATTGATTTCTGCTCTTTGCTTAGCAACTTTTAGAGATTTCTCAGAGAGATCAATTGCGGTTACGTGCGCCCCGGCTCTGGCGAAATTCGCGGTATCCGTCCCGATACCGCAGCCGATTTCTAGAACCTTCTTGCCGCGCCATATATTGAAATCGGCAAAATCAGGAATGTGAGGTTCTACGAAATATTTCCTTTTCTCGGTTTCGTCGCAGTATTCCTGAGTACCGATTGCTTTGGCGGAGTGCCGTATATTGCAGGGGCGCTGATCCCAATAGTCTCGTATTTGTTCAATTGTGGACAAATTCTTTGACCTGTTCGTTAATCCATCTATATGTTTCTTGCAAGCCCCAGTCAAGTTTAATTTCAGGCTGCCATTTCAATACTTTCAGAAGTTGGCGGTTGTCGCTATTTCGTCCACGTACACCTTGCGGCTTCGTAAGATCGTGCTGTTTGATTAAATCTTTCCCGGCAATATATGCAATCTTGTCAAACAATCCATTAATCGTCACCAACTCATCCGTACCGAGATTCAATGGTGGAGTATAATCAGAATCCATCAACCGTATAAGGCCGTCTACACAATCAGCGATGTACATATATGAACGAGTCTGCTCGCCATCGCCCCAGATGTCTACCGTTTCACCCGATTGCGCTTTCGCGACTTTACGGCACAAGGCGGCGGGGGATTTTTCTTTTCCTCCGTCGTATGTTCCTTGCGGACCATATACGTTATGAAAACGAACGACACGGACATCCAGATTATAGTCTTTGCGATAATATTCACACATCTGCTCGGTGAACAATTTTTCCCAGCCATACCCTGGTTCGGGATCGGCTGGATAGGCGTCCTCTTCTTTAAGAGGCACCACATCCGCAGTGTGTTGCTTATTTTGTGCATACACACAAGCGGAAGACGAGAACAAAAACTTTTTTACTTTCTGAACCCTCGCTGCCTCCAGCATATTGACATTAATCAGGATATTATTCCGTGATATGTCTGCGAGATGCGCGGTAATATATCCAATACCACCCATGTCTGCTGCGAGGTTGTAAACTTCATCTATATCTTTGCAGGCTGCAAGGCAAACTTCGTAATCGCGGAGATCGCCAATCTGAAACTCGTCGGCGCAGGATTCTTCAAATTCAGGATATTTTAAATCCACGCCGACAATACAATGTCCTTCGTATTTTAATCTCTTAACGAGATGGTGCCCTATAAACCCACCCGCGCCTGTAACTAAAATTCTCATAGTGTCGTCAGAATATAAGGTGGAAGCCTCTGGCCCATAGTGTGCTCGTACTGCAAAGCAGCGGAACCGGTTGGATATGGGATACCCAATTGTTTTCGAACATTGGCTTCTACTCTATCTCGCAATCTTACTAAATCCTGAGATGAAAGATAGTCCGTCCACACAAAAGCTTTATATTCGCCGGGCTTGCCTTTGTAGTACCCTACTTCAGCATTAGGGTCAGTATTTTCCATATACAAGGCATCGCCGTTAAATTCATATCGGTAAACAGGTTCTTTAACCAAAACCGCATTGTCCCAATACGGTGTACCAGGATACGTAGTGATTACCGTGCAATCAAAATCATCGGGCTTCTCCGCTAGAAGCCAATCTTGAGTAGCTAAAATAGTTTCTTCGCTCTCGCCGGGGTGTCCGAAGCTCATAAGGGCTTTTACTTTTAGTCCATATTTATGAGCTACCCGGAGCATGTTCGTATTATCTTCTAGAGTGGCTTTCTTATTTATATTCTTCAGAATTCTAGGATGTGCAGACTCAAATCCGCACAGCAGCCACCGAAAACCAGCATCATACATTGCTTCCGCTTGTTCTTCATTAAACAATTCAGCTTTTACAAATCCTCGAAGACGCCAGTCAATTCCAGTATCTTTAATTTTTCGACAAAGATCAACTAGACCTTTATTTACATTCAATTCATCGTCATATGCCATCAGACCCCGAATGCCGTATTTTTCGTGGATATGAAGCATCTCAGCAATTATGCTATCGGCTGTTCGGCTGCGGATTCGGCGGAGCATAGGAGAAAATCGCCCGCCACAAAACCCGCATTCAAACGGGCAACCTAACTGAAATACTGCGCTCGTTGCTCTTTCGTTATCGACCGTATAATGATAACTATTTAAATCTACCAAATGACGAGCAGGAAAAGGAGATTCCGAAAAATCCTTTGAAGTCACCCACAAATCGGATTTCGGATCGTCCGCGTCAATAAACCCATATTCCCGAATCGCCCGGAATATAGACTTCTCTCCATCGCCTGCGACGATGGTATCGAAATTTTGCATAAGGAAATCAAGAGCAACCTGCGCTCGTTGACTTCCTCGTTTTACCGCCGCATGAACTAAAGTTGGATGCGGCCCTCCAAGAATTACTTTTCCCTTCAGAACTTTTCTAATTTTTACAGCCGCAGGAATCTGCGGGGTTGTTGCGGTAATCGCGAATATCTCGCATTCCTTATAATCTGCTGCCGCTTCTTCGAAGTTAGCTACGCCGGTCAAATCCAGGTGATCAACTTCAAATCCGGCCTGTTCTAAAACTGCACCTATTTTAAGAATTCCAAGTGATACAAAAACTCTCTGGTCAAGTAAGAATCCCGAGGGTGGAGTTACTAAACATATTTTTTCCCGACTAATGGGTCGAAAGCCCGATATCTGCACAAGCATGTTTAGTAAACCAAAAACATCCAGCTCCTTCAACTTCGCTAGCGGTGGATGCGGGGTCTGCGTTCTTTACAAAACGGTACGGCAAATCAGTAGGAATAAAAGAAAATTCCTTGAGAACTAGATTTGAGAACAACGAATCAACTACATATTGGAACGAATAAATACGATGGGCATTAAATGCGATTTTCGGCTGACCAATTGGGAGAACCACCAAAAGGTTCCCATTGTCCGATAAAACGCGGCTTAATTCACGGGCAGCTTTTACATCGCCATAAGGATTAATAGGGTCTCCATATCGTCCGAGACCCACATGCTCCAGAGCGTGCATACAAGAAATGGATTTCAGTTCCTTGTTATTAAACGGAAGTCCGCACAAGTCCGCCGTGCCTGTTACTATTCCCGGCAAGGGAATATCCATTGGACGGATATCGTAATTTTTTAAATTTAGAAATGCTGAAACAATACTTACGAAGTATGAGCACGATCCGATATCTATATGTTCTTCCGGGCGAGTTGTTGCCAATATTCGCGCAGCCCAACCCACATGAAGTAAATATCTATGATTATATGTTACTTGTGTTTCTGATTCCTCTAAACAAGGAACGCAATCTCCAGAATAAAATGATATATTCGGGTCACTACCCGCTAGGCGGGAGAAAGAAATTAAATCCCGAATATAATCCTGCTGCTGCATTAAATTTCGTAAGTATGAAACTCGTGACCAGCGAAACCCCAATTAGTACCATTCTTGTGTCCGTGCGGTGCGGCATCCGACCACGGAGGGCAGTGTCGTTCATTTCGGGAATGATATAAATGATATGTAGGTTCCGAAAGATATATCTGTCGCCAGCCACTCGCAGCGGCTAAGTATACCGTTTCGCCATCCGCAGTAACGGTATAATCTGTTTCGGGATGCCCGCACATTTCATACCAATTCTTTCTGGACATGAGAAAGAAATCGCCAGATTTATTAAAATGCAGCGGTTCTATATATCCTATAGGGGGCGGATACGAGAATTTGCCATTCTCATCCGGTTTGACAAATCCATCGCTACCATTGGGTTTTCCGTTAACTAGCGATTCACAGGCACGGTGAATTTGATACAGCTTGCCGTCTACAATATCGTAGCTATCTGTCCGATAGAAGGCATCTTCTTCCAAATCATTTAAACGAGCTAAAAGTTGTTCACTATAGAGATTATCCGGATTGGCCGATAATATGAATCGTCCAGTCGCCCTTCGGATACCAACGTTTTTAGCCCACATCTCCCAAAATACTTCGTTTCTGGGATTGGGAACTAATTTATGAATATGCTCAGGAACTTCTATGAATCTTACTGGCAATGTCTTGTATTGCCAGTTTATAACTTGCGAAACCCGAAGTTGATCTACCGGCGGGTTCCATTCAACAAATATGATATCAGCATCCAGCCCAATTTTGGCCGAAAGCTGAAACAAATTATCAATACATGCCTGAACACGGCCTATAAAATCCCCGCCGTAGCCCCGGTTATTTACTGAGTACACAATGGATAAATTGCTCATTAACAGGAAATCCAAGTCTTAGGAAACATGTCTGTAGAATCGTGTGGGCTAGTAGGAGCAAACCATTGTCTAGGATATATTACTATCTTGTCCGGGTTTTGATTCAGCCACGCCCCCCAGAATCCGAAGGAACTGTTGGCTATGATATTATGCTTACAGCGAGACATTATCCATAAATCTTCGTACTCAGTACCATCATTCGTTTTCCGTACTTCGTGTTCAGATGTTTCTTGAACGCCCGTAGTATTATGATCTACGAAAGTACACTCGAACGAAAGATTTTTTTTACACCACTCAATGTCATCACTAAATATAAAGTAATGACAGTTTGAAACATGGTTTCGGGCACGATCATAGAATTGTTGTGGAACAAGCCCGTGATTGACTAGCCCACGGGATGATAGCGTGTCCGTCCGACGAACGTGAAAAGATACCGAATTGCACTGCTCTGTAGTTTGAATCAGTTTGGCAGTTTCCTTGCTTATAGTTCTAGGAACGAAGGCTTTTCGAATCTGATCTTCGATTCCCTCTAAATATCGCGGGCACTGCCAATATCCGGTTAGGGTTACATCTTCGTTGTACTTTTTTAGGAACTCTGGATGATACCGCAAGTCCGGCTCTTGGATTACTTGTCCGAGTTTTCCTTTAAGCGGGACTTCGCAGTTCCAATGATACAGAACGTATGCTCGTTCGTCGTTATTAGCAAAGTAGAACGGATCAAAGGCTACTTCATTTCCTAGAGCTTCAAGTACGTATCCAAAAGCTCTTTGCCAGAGTTGATTTCCCAGACCACCACAAAGGTTAATTATAACCATTTTAGAATCATAAAAAGCCCCGTCCGTCCAAAAGGGGCCATAAAAGGGGAAAATCAAGTCGCATCTTCGTACAAATCCGCATCCACGATTACATGCCTACGTTCGCGATTCGCGAACAGCGAATTCCACATCCGGACAAGAAGCTTGAACATATGCCTCCTATCGAGAGTCGTGACCGAACCCCGCAATTAAAGAGACCGGGGCGCGGGGGAGTAGTAGGAAAGGATGATTGATCCCCCGCTGCGCAGCCCCGGATATTAAAATGTGGCGGGTATTTCTTTTATTGAGTCCAATACTTGGTCGTCAAAACGCTGCCCGCCCTGCGAAACTTTTTCAGTTCCGTACATCTGCCGATTCATTCTGCGCAATGTACGGAAGTTATCTAGATACATTTTTATGCGTTCAGAGTTGTTATGCCCCTCGTCGAGGTTGGTCAACACTCCGTCGTAGATCGCCAAACCGAAGATATCAATTAATTTGGCTTCTAGTTGAAGGGCTTCGGATTCCGTAAGTCCTTCTTTAATTTTTATAATTTTGGCGGTCTTCCCGGCCAATCGAATCTTTTTATCGATTTTCTGGTATGCCGCATTTCGTTCGCCGGACAGATATCTATCGCCTTTTCCTTTACCGATGTAAAAAGGCATGAAGTCCAATCCCTTGCTGGCCGCGAAGAACTTAAGACCGGGTTCCGCGCCTTTGTCTGGGTGCTTGGGAACTACAATTGGCCGAGTCATATCTAAATGAGCGTAAACATAATAACAAGTATCCACATCTGTTACCATGTCCCGGTAAAGACTCGAAATATCCGTATCGTAAATCCGGCAGCAAGCATCGTAATAATCTCGGAACTTCTTAGCTTTCCCGGTAGGTGCCAGACCCTTGGCTTCGCGCTTGGCAAGTTTGAGCAAGCGCAATTCATGCCGCAGCAAACCTACGTGATCATCGATTGACTTCTGCGAATCTAGATCAACGGTAAAGCGTTTCAGTCTCATTGTCCGAACCGGAACTAATAAATTCCTTCCCGGCGTCCTTCTTCGGACTCGGGGTTTCCCGCAATTTCATCCAGTCTTCAAATGAACGGGGCGGGTTCCCGATCAACTGACAATACCACTGATAACTCTTATACCCGGCGTCGTAGGAAAAATCCACTACTCAGCTCCTGATTTGGGCTTCGTCCGCCCCGATTTCTTGGCAAAACTCTGGGATTGCTTGCGATCTAAATCTTGGGAACCGCCTTCGTAATCTACCTTAGAACTCGTTCCCCGCCCCATGCCAAGTCGATGGTCTATCAGGACTTTCTCCCAATAATCTTGCTGTCGTTTTGTTGGCTTACGTGTCACTATCCCTCACTATTGGTATGGACGGGTCTATCTCATTGAAAACATTAGAAACATGTTTGCAAATGGAAAAGCCCACCTTTATTAGATGGGCTCATAAAGCTCTACGGTTCAGCGAGCTACCGGGGATGTTTTGGATTAGAGGTACCTTTGTAGCTGCCAGTATTCGGCGCGGACGGAACGCGGACATATCCAGAGACCGGGACCGAGTTGCGGATCGATGGTCGAACAATAACGACAGATGGCTTGGTGGAAAACCCCGGTTGGTTCTTCCCGAACGCTGAGATCGAGAACAAAACTACGATAGCAAATGTCTTCATAAATCCTCCCAAACACATAATCTCATATACAAGGTACTTTGTCAAGATAAATCACGCATAGGGGAAAATATACCGGGGGTCTGTGACCAAATAGGGACCCTTTTTATAGGAAAACAATACCGGGGCATATATCTGAGAAAAGGATGCTTTGGAGCCACCCAAGCCTCGCGCAAGGTGGCCCACCCACGTGGGGTAAGTCACGGGGCCTAAGTCTATGAAAGTAGTGCCTTTACGTCTATCCTCCTCTAGCACCTAGGAAATCGGCAGATCATAGCAGAGACGCTGATGTGCATTGAAAACAAAGGACTTGCTTCGATTCTTGGTTGAGTAAACAGATTAAACTAGTTCGCCCGGTTGGGATTGGATGGGCGAAAATGCCAGCGGAAAATTCGCGTGGTTAGTTCTGTTACTCAATTGGTCAATGCTTTGCAGTCAATTGTTAATTATTTAATTACTAGATGTATCGGTCCAAGTCTTGCATTGCTTTGCGGTCTGCATCGGTCACTTCGGCACGATCAAACGGATGTGTTTCAAGGCTTATATGATCGTCTTGATACCAGACATGATGACGGCCAAACGTCGCCTTTGATATTCGGATAAGGATTGGCAACGGCACGAACCATCGAATCCACCATTGGAATGAATAATAGCTCATCTTAGTCTTGATTGTCCTTTGGGAATTGCGGGGCGTTTTGGACCGTGTAATCGCTCTTGCAGTTCGGGCAGACTGAGGCCAGATGTCCGGCAAGGAATTGATCGTTTGTGCCTTGGAATCCGCATGACGTACAGCGGACAAGCTTGTTGCGCTCTACTCGTATCGCACCATCGGCCATGACGTAGCAACGGCCAATTGGTTTGCCGTCGATTAGGTCCGCCCATGTTCCCCTTGTCATCTTGAATACCATTTCCTCATTCCAGATGTCCTTCACACATTGCGGGGCGAATTGCGGTCCATCGGCTTGTCCACTTGCGGACAAAAACCTGTCATGGTAATCAAGACAAGTGCAATCCTCTTCGTGGTCTAAATAGCCTGATAGATTCATTCAAACATTCCCTTCGATAGCATGTATTCCATGAGATTATGCGCGGCGAGGTCCGCAACTATCCAATTGCCGGGTTCGCTCTGTACGTGCCAATGACGATCAGCGAAGTAGCCAAGCTTGCCGTCATCAAACCTAATGGGGTTGGCGGGGCTGGCAATGGTCATTCCTTCGCTCAACACGTCTATGCTGAGCCTAAATCTGCCACGTATTCGAGTAATTGGCATTCATTAAACTCTAGCCGATGTCCACGATGCGCCCAGAAGAACAGCCCAAGCGCCTGCATTGTCTCTGGTTCGCCTGTATAGAAACACCACGGACTGCTGCCACTCTGACCTATCCATAGGCTAGCTTTACAGTCATGACATGCGAGGTCGTATGTATCGCTCATTTGCGTTCTGCCTTGAGAATCGCTTCCACAGTTGCGAGGCCGCATCGTGCGATCCATTCGGCCAATGTCTCATTCTCCCATTGTCGATTGTATCCTGTGCTGTGCTCTGGTTTGATCATGCCTTTGTCCGCGTCTCGCCACTTGCACCATTCCTCTGGCTTGCGGGGCGCGTCTCGACATACGTCGCAAGGCGCACCATTGCGCAATCCCGTATTCATGCACACTGAGCAATCGCGGTTTATGCCAGCAGGCATTCTAAATCCTTAGTCTTTTGGCTTGCGGAGATACACAAAGGTCTGCACTTCACTGGCAGTCAATCGCAAGCTGGTTTTGCGCTTCGCGGCTTGCAGCATCTTTGCCCAAGGCGATAGCTTTCTGATTTGCTTCTTCATATGCCTAAATCCTTGTCTAAGTCTACTAATTTGCGGGGCTGGCGTTTGAACGCGTGATCAGGTCCAAATCCGGCATTCGTTACGATGTCCACTGGCGGACTGCCGCGCGTTTCGAGTGCGCGATGCCAAGCGTATTCAGCCAATGATTTGCGCTTGTCGTACCACGGAATATCATCCCAGTCAGGATCGTAGTATTTGCCGTCATTATCCCACCATTCGTCAAATGTCATTTGCCGGGCTCCTTGGCTCTTTTGACAGCAGATTGTATCCGAACCCACAGCCAGTTAGGAACAAGCTTGGTATCGTTCTCAATGGTTTCCAGTAATTCCAGCATCTCGCTGTATTTCTCTTCCATTTGCTCGAAACGTTGGCGCAATAGAAACCAGTCAGGATCAAATGCCCTGCCGTGAATATCCGGCGTTAACTCATTGACAATTCGCATGGTTTCGATTGTCCAATCATTTGCCATATACGCTGTCAATCCATTTCTGTATTGCTGACTGTATGTGCTCTCTCCCAAATTGCGAGGCCGCGCATGCGTCTTGATTCCATTGTCTGCACTCATGCTGTCCTCATTCTGGTTTAATCCTACTACTTAAACAGGTTTCAATCAAACGGCATATTTCACCATTTGTTGAAACCATAATTTGTAACGAAACCCCCTAAATAAGGGGGTTTTGCGGCAGGAAAGTGCATTGGCACAATTCAATTGAGCCAATGTTGCAACGTGGGCGCGAACCCGCGTCTGTGTCTTTTGCCAATGCCTTGCGAATCTTGCCTAGGAGAATCAATTCTCCCTTTACTTCTGAGATTAATCCGGGAGTTGCGCGGCTTGTTCCTTGGCGAATGTATCGGTACTCTTGCAGCATGGATGAGTGGATTCTGTCCAAATCATACAGCTTGTAGTCGGCCATATCGCGGCTTTGTTGCAAGTATCCGTCAATGCCTACTGCAGGGCGCGAGCTAACCCATTTGTACCAGAGCTTCGTTGCTTCCGTGTTCGCTGTATTCCAGTCCATTTGTGTATCCTCCAATACAGATACAATAGCAAAATGCGCGGCACCTGTCAAGCAAAATCTTGTCCAGATGCGAACAAAATAACCCCTTTGTTATCAACTAGCTGTAATTCTCGGCTTCGATGCGAGTCAAGAAGAAATGAATCCCGCCCCCGCATTCTGTCCATCTGTCCTCATTCCATTTGTCGCATCGAACAATCGCGCCTTTGCGGTATTCAGTTTTACCGTCATGTTCGCTAATGCCTACTTCCGCGCCAATTACTTCTAAGACCTTGACATATTCTGCGCGGCATTTTCGCCCAGTCGCGTTACTGCGCCTCGCATTTGTTCCAATGGCAAGCTTTACAATAACCCCATTCTTGCATTTCTTCCATCCAAAGAACGGGCCAGATTCGGGCACAATCAAGGATTGCGCGGCTGCCAAGACTGGAATTTCTTTCGCGCCGGACAGGTCCGCGCCGGACAGGTTCGCGCCGGACAGGTCCGCGCCGGACAGGTTCGCGCCGTACAGGTCCGCGCCGGACAGGTTCGCGCCGGACAGGTCCGCGCCGGACAGGTCCGCGCCGGACAGGTTCGCGCCGGACAGGTTCGCGCCGGACAGGTTCGCGCCGGACAGGTCCGCGCCGTCTTTAATTGCCTGTAATACCGCTTCTTTGATCGTTGCTTTCGCGCAGGAGTACAATACTTTACCAGACCAACGCGATAGAATCGTAATAGCGTCTTTGGTTACTTCGGTCATGTTCCTTATCCTCCAATTTTGATTAAATCATATTCTAAGTGAGTACATTAAACTAGTTTGTCTTTGCCATACGTGTCGTATAAACGATCTCGCATCCTGATAATACGGTCTTTCATACTCCCGGAATCGGGACACAAGTGGTAAACTAGCTCGGAGAGTTCGTAAACCGTTTTGAGCAAATCCAGCGTTAAGCTTTCTCGGACGAAATCATCTAATTGCGCGGCTAATGGATTAGGCCGCAAATCGTCCCAATTGGATTTAAGAGACTTGGCAGCTTGTTTAATGTCTTTGGATGTCATCTGCGCGGATTTCCGATTCTTTCTGATCGTATCCACAGTCTCACAAACCGGGCATTGACCGCGCTCGTGTTCTCCTCCTTCATGGCAGATGCATCCTATGAGAACCACGTCTCTAAGAGCTTTGTCATAGTCAGATGTATTCATATAACCCCTCCAATTCTTTATTAACTTGCTCGATTAAACTAGTTTCGGGCATCCGGGAAAATGCCATTTTGCGCTGTCGTTGTTGCATGTGCATTCGCCTGCGCGAGTGACTGTTGTGCCATTAGGATTCTTGGCGCAACCTGCGTGATACACACGCCCATCTATGTATTCCTTCAACTGAGCACTAAGAATCACGACCCCGCAATAGTCGCATATCGCTAATGTCATAAGGCTCCTTAAACTAGTTTCGCATTGCAGTAGTCCTCTTGCTTGTCACAATGTCTTGCCCACGATTCCAGACAAGGTAAGCAGACGTAACAGGTGCCCCAAGCCCCATCAGCGATAGCCCGTTCCATGCCTGCCTGTTCTCCGGCTTTGATCGTATGCAGCGGAGTGTGGGCCGGGCACATGCAAAGATGCTCTTTGCGGACGGTTACAACCTTTGTAGTCCGGCATTCAATCACGGTCTCGTCGGGACCGCCGAACATGGAATCAAGCGAATCGAGATAGTCTTGGTTTGTCATTCTGGTTTAATCTCGCTCATCAAACTAGTTTGCTTGTGGCGGACGATTGCCGTTTGCCCAGATGCGGTCTCGATTGCCTGCCTTGTATCCTTGGCGATAATCGTAGGCAGCTATCCCGATAATGCTCACTGGCCCGTCTTCGTACATGCTGGGCTTGAACTGTACCGCGTCTTCGTATCCAAGTTTCCACATATTTCCTCCAAGATTCTTGTTTAACTCGATTGAACAAACTAGAATGCACCTAGCAACTGGCCATTCTCATCGTAGACATTGACGCGGCCATAGTCGCCTTTGATTTCGGCCTCATATTTCCAGTCAGGATCAGATTCCTGTAACTGCCGCGCAACGTCAAGGGCTTGATCCGCGAAGTAAACCTTGCCTTGCATATCAAGTAGCTTCATTGTGCTTTCCTCCAATGTCAGTATCTTACTGAATGCGGGGAAATTTGTCAAGCATTTTCTTTTGCCCTGTTTTCAACAACTTGCGCGGATCGACAGATTTTGTCCGCATCTGAACACGGATTATGCCTCCGAATGACCGCCATTGTCAAGCTTTCCCCGCATCTCTATGATAATTGCGCGGCCACTCGATTGCAACCATAAATAATGCTTGACAATCAAATCTGAATATGCGAGGATACTGACATGTACTTTACTCTAGTCGAATACGTGATTCTCTTGACGGATGCGCGGCTCACCGAAGCACGCATGAAAGAGATTATTGCACAGTTCCACGAAGGGAGACTGTAATGAAAACTTGGGAAACACGCCGTAATTTGAACTGGGCAAACCGCATGTATTCCCGCGACATTTGCCCGAACTGCGGGGCACCTATGAACGATGGCGACCTAGTAAGTATGGACTGGCAAGGAACGCCGCTGTTCCATTTGAACTGCGCGGCTCCTGCGGCGTCCGCATCTGGACAGCTATCAGATGATGAGGAATTAGCTAAGTTTGATAGCGACATTGAGCGGGAAGCCTTGCAAGTGCTTGAAAATCAAGGCTAATAAAAGCCTTGACACGCGCCCCGCAGTTATGCAATACTATCTGCATTGGAGGAAAACATGACGTACACTCGAAAGACACGCGACGAATGGCAGATGTGGTCTAATTACGGCTATGGCTGGGAGCATGAAGTCTCAGAAGATAACTGGCGCGACATGAAAGCACAGCTAAAATGCTACCGCGAGAACTGCCCGAATGCATCGTTCCGTGCGAAGCTTGCGCGGGTTAGAATCGAGGCCGATAATGGTTAACCTAATCGACGCGGACGGATGGCCGACGAAAGCATTACGTGATAGACTAGCCGCGCAATATGACGAGGAGCCAGAGAGATTGCTAGAGACTACGATTCGGATTGTGGACAATGCGCGGCTCCGCAGTTATCCAGAAGCGGACAAAACCGAACAGTTCTAGCGACATTGGAGGCAAGAATGACTAGCGACATTACAATCGTAGATTACGCCATAGCTCCTGCTGTTACTTTCGAACTGCCAAACGATTACGACCGCAAGCACATTTTGCCCGGTCAATCGGTCAAGCTTGTATTTGAGGCGGAAGGATTCGAAGGCGGGGAGCGTATGTGGGTCCAAGTTACCGCGGCCAGTAAGGGCAAATATACGGGATTCCTTCGCAATACTCCGCTGTTTCTGCCTATGGAGTGGGGCGACCTAATCACCTTTGCGTGGTACAATATCATTAACATCGAACCATACAGCGAACCGAAACTTAATTAATGGGCATGATCAAACAGGTTTACAATTCGTCCGGACAGGACGTTAAAAACGAGGCGACAATGACCAAAACGAAACAGCAAATTGATACTCTCTGGTGTGACTTCCGCGAAGCGATTGACCGCGCATATAAAGCTGCGGGGCCGAACGATGACGGCGTGTGCTTGCGCGACTTCGCGCAGGATGTTAGCTGGCACGATGATTTAGCCAAGCTATTAGGGCAGGAGACGGCCAACGAAAGGCAACACAGAGGCGAACGCCGCGCATCATTCTCAGTCGGCCAAGCTGCCAAACTCATTCTAATGTCCCAGGCGACATTCGGTGCTAGCCTTCCTGAGATGCCCAAGGCAAGTCTTTTCTTGGTTGCGCGGCAGACCGCTGCAATGGCCGAAGTAATCGGTTGGATTGCCCGTAAGGAACTTAGCAACAAATGGCGCGAGGCCGTAAAGTCTTTCGATTATGCTAAACTAATGAAAGAAAGCGAGATAGCCTAATGCACAAACATAAGCCGCACCACACAAGCATAGGCGACTCGCGCAATATTGAGATTTGCGATTGTGGCGCAAGCCGATACACTGACAAGCAAGGCAAGCCGGAGGAGCAATGGCACACTTGCCAGCTTTGTACACATGCGTATGGGCTGACCGCGCCCCGCAAACCTCATAACTGACCGAACCATATTTACAATTGCGGGGCGACATGAACCTCAGCGACATTAGACCGAACATGATTTTCCGATACTCATCCGGCGCGTGGTGTCGGCACGGATTAGCCATCATCCAAGACAGAGGATATGGCTTATTCGGAACTGATACCTATTGGCGTGATCCTTCGATGGATGGCGTATCTTTGGAAAAACTAGCCGAAGCGGAATTCCTTGGTTGCTTGGATGATTTCCGCAAAACTGACCGAGACGAATGCGACCGATACGACGACTGCGATGTAATTCACGTCCCTATCGGTGGAATCAGCGAACAATGGTGGGTACGAAAGGACGCTAAGCCTAATAAACAGAGACACTTGCGACAATTAGATTGGAAAATTGAAGATTTGCGATCACATATTAAATTCTCTGAGCGACGATTAGCCGAACTGCTAGAGGAAAGAACGCTACTCGGAGAACCTGATAGAGTTATCTAGACAATAAAGTTTGGAGGCGTTTAATGGTATACAAAGCCGAACGACAAGAGGATCACATCCGAGATGCGGCTCCTGACTTGCTCAGGGCACTAGAGAATCTCCTTAATCACTATTGTGAATTGAAGTACAGCGGTCCCCTATGGCAGGCTGCCGAAGAAGCTGTACGAAAAGCGAAGCGAGAGGACTAATTTAAGCTTGACAATCACAGAAGTTTGGGCGACATTTGGTATACTTGACCGAACAGTTTTCTAAGATGCGGGGCGACAATGACGAAAGACGAACAAATCACAAAGCTTGTCGATGCAGTCAAAACTATGCGGGGTTGGGCAAAATATGCCGAAGACTGTGATCCTTGGTGTTTCTGAGAAGAACAAGCACCCGACTGGCGCGACGACTTGGAGAGCGTTCAAAACTTGTTAGATTCAATTAGTTAAACCAGATTATACGGGGCGGCTTGGAGGGCCGCGCATATGCTAATCATCAAATTGCGCCCTGGTATGGAATTACAAGAGTTACTTTTATTTGCGTGGCTGAATCACCAGCATACCGAAGCTGTAAAGCAGGAACTTGACCGAAGGGTTATACGGATACGCAGATACGATATTGCGGGGCGGGAGCTGTCCGTATCTGGACAAATGGAGGAGCTATGAGCGCAAATTTGATGTGGGAGCCCGCCAAACGCCCGGCTGAATCACTGCCGGATGCTCTCAAGTTCGTACTGCGTGACAGATATGGCCTTGAACATCGGCAAACTTTCGGGCGAAACCAAGTACCATATTTACAAGGATTGGCTGATGCCAACATTGAAGGCGCTCTGGAATTATTGGAGGCCATTGAGAAACACGAATCTGTGGAACTTTGGCTAGAATACTGAAGGCGACAATGAACTTTACGCGACAGGAAAATAAAGTTATACTTGCATTAATGGAGGGCCTCGGCAATAGAGAATTGGCCGAGCGCTTCGGTATCTGCCAGAACACAGTGAAACAGCATCTACATCGTATCAGCTTGAAGTTGGGCATAGACCCTAACCGCTATTGCGTGCGTGTGCGGATTGTATGGTTACTCCGCGATCAGATTGGCCGAAGGGTATTTTCTTGCGACAATGGACCGAGTTATTGTATAATGTGCGGGGCACCGATGGAGAACAAATGCGAACTTGCAGCTTAATTCTTTTGCTTTCAACAATTTGCGGGGCGACGGAAAAGAAACCTACTCAATACATCCCGTTACCTTGTATGTCCCGCATGGTAATTCACAGCTTCGGCAAGTGCTCGGCGAAAGACGGACAGATGACTTGCCCAGATGCGAACATTAGCTTTTTAATCGGTTGCACGTCTATCAAACCAGAAACTACAGCTATGGAGCTGAGTCTTACTAGGCCAAATTTAGTTCAACTCGACGTTGCCGCTACTTCGTCTAAAAATCTGGGCGACATTGAGGACAAGAAATGAAGCTTCCCTTATTCTTAATTTGCGCGGCTTTGTCCGCATATGGACAATCGACATACGATGGCCCCGCCGAACTTCCTCGAACAACTATGGCGACATCGGTTGCCAACACACCGTCTCCAAATGCTCCTAAGATCGTAGGACCGACCGATAACCTGCAAGCAGCACTGAATGGTGCAGTGTGCGGCGATACATTCCTAGTGGACCCCGCAAATGTTTGGACAGGAACTCTACAGCTTCCCACGACATTGAACTGCGACGCCCAGCATTGGATTACAATTTGGTCATCTGGCGTATTGCCCGTTGAGGGTACGCGGCTGAATCCCCTGCAATACTCCCTGCCAAAGATTGTTATTAACTCCTCGGGTGCGGGGATTCATGGCGGAGCATTCGTCCGCATTGTAGGATTTGAGATTCTTAGAACTACGGGGTCGGGGGTGGTTTACAATCTCGTAACGCCCGGCTCGGGCGCTCACGATCTCATATTTGACCGAAGCTATATTCATGGGAATGGTCAAGATGAAACTGTGCGGGGTTTTGAGCTAAGTAATGCTTATAACATAGGTATTATCAATAGCTATCTTGCGGGGTTTCATTGTCTCGCAATTGTAGGAACTTGCGGGGATGCTCAAGGTATTAACTTCGGGCTAAGTACAATCGTTCAGGATCACAACATTCTCATCGACAACAACTTTATCGAGGCATCTGGCGAGAACATCCTTGCAGGTGGTGGAACTGCGACATTCAATCCGACCGATGTTACGATTACGAACAATACCTTCAATAAGCCAGATTCGTGGAACCCCGGCGACCCATCATTTGTCCCCGCATCTGTTAATAGCAAATGTCCCGGTGGAAAGTGTGCATGGATTGTAAAGAATATAGTGGAGATGAAGAACTGTGTCCGCTGTTTGGTTGCGAACAACATAATGCGCGGCGCGTGGGCAGGCTACACTCAAAACGGATTTGCAATACTACTTACAGCCAAAAATCCTGGTACTTGTCCGATCTGCGCGGTTACCGATGTAACTGTCCGATTTAACCGAATCTCGCATACTTCAAACGCAATGCAAGTTGCGTGCGGGAAAAGTGATAACGGCGCGTGGCCTGCTGCTTGTTACGGTTATTCGATTCATGACAATGTATTCGCGGATTTACAGTTTACAGGTGAAAATACTCCCGGTAATTTCCTAATGCAGATTTCGTCTCTGTACGACCCCGTATCCACGCCGGTTGTTATGCACGATGTCTCATTCGATCACAATTCGTTGTTCTTGTCGCAATGGGCTCCGCAAGCGGGATCAACCGGACACGGGTTCCTTCTGATCGGTGGACCCCCGGCGAATAACGCTCTCGGTGTTGCGCAAACATCGGACATCAATTTTACGAACAATATCGTTTCTGCGGGGACATATCCTGTTTGGAGTACAGGCGGCGGAGTTAACAACTGTGCAACAACAGTTGAAGCGAATTATTCCACGCTCGTGCCCGGCTGTTGGACAGGCAATTCTTCGTTTGCGGGAAATATCATTTTGAGCAATGGAACTAAGGCTGGAAATGATAAATGGCCGATGAATAATTACATTTCGAATAGCGGAGCTAATATAAATTAAGGAGAAACGCGATGGCCGTCGCGCTGGCTTGGGCAATAAATATGTTCTATCAAATTGCGAGGCTCGTTTTAAGAATTGCGAAGATTTTGAACTTGTAGTATAATCTATGGAAAGGAGTCTCTCCCGAATTGCGGGGTTCGCAACCACGGACCCCGTAGATTCTAAAGACCTTATGGCACAAATTGGCGACCCGTTGAGGATTATTTACAGTTGAGCCGTTGTACGAACCACTGCCCGGAAGGAGCATTCCAGATGTGGAAGAAATTCCTACAGAAACTCCGAAGCGAATCGAAGAACCTGTCCCCGCCGGAGGCGACTAATATGGCCATGCCGTCAACTACATACATGTGTGTACTATGCGGGACGAGCTATACCACGCCCAATACTCATGTATGTAACATCCAAAGTATTACGGGTCTGACCACGAATGCGTATCCCTGGTCTACGGGACTCGCCGAACCGACGCCCCGCAAATTGCCGAAGCCGCAAGAAACACTAGTCAGTCCTATTATTGGCTGGCGACGATGGAGCGTCCCGGTATTTGCAGACAAATTGCTGTCCAACAATCGTACAGAATGGAAACCGCTTGAGAAACTATGCGCGGAATGCAAGATTCCGAAAGGACCGTCTATTGCTGATCCTGCGGGGCAGGGCGCTATTTGTAAAGGTGTTCATTGCGTATGCGGTATCTACGCCTATAAGTCACAAGCAGACACGGAGCATGGCGAGAACGCTCCTACCGATGATCTTCGTGTTTACGGGGAAGTCTATTTGTGGGGCCGCGTAATTGAGCACGAACATGGCTACCGCGCACAATATGCTTATCCGAAGTCGCTTGTTAATAATGGCGGGGTTGCGGCGAAGCTTGCACACATCTATCAAGTCCCCGCAATTACGGTAAAGCCGACTCCAAAGCCGCAGTTGGCTTTGTCAGGAAATATAACGGCTACAAAGGCGACGATGGCCGCATATTATTATGGCCAAGCTTTTCCGAGTCCGTCGGGCAAAATCTAGTTAGATTATAGAACTCAATGAAATACGCATATGCCAAATATATTCAAAGATTTATCAGGACGAAGAATCGGTCGATGGTTGGTAATACGAATAACTAGGCGGCCTTCACCAAGGAAAAGCAAGTTCTATTGGTGCATTTGCGACTGCGGAGTAGAAAAAGAAGTTTCACACGAATCTTTGATGAAGAATAGCAAATCTTGCGGATGTTTAAGGCTAGAACCTAAGAAATCTATTGAGCAGGCATTTTGGGAAAAGGTAGATAAAAATGGACCAATCCCATCTCATTGTGCGGAGATCGGTCCTTGCTGGACATGGACAGGCGCAATCAATAGCAGTGGGTATGGTAGTTTTCATCGAGATAGAAAAATAATCTCAGCTCCGCGAGTTTCATGGTTCTTGCACAATGGAAAATGGCCAGAAAGTTGGTATGTTCTCCATAAATGCGATAATCGAGCATGTGTAAATATAGATCATTTATTTCTTGGAACTCATCAAGATAATATGAAAGACATGGCTGCAAAAGGAAGGCAATGGAATCAACGATGAAAATAGTAGACTTATTAGGAAATATACTTGAAATCGGTTCCGTTGTAAATATTAAGTCTGATTTTGTTGTGGGTGTAATAACTCGAATTGAGGATGGTTCTATCGTTAAGGGGCTGTCCGTATCTGGATCACCAAAGGGTGTCGAGAACCCCGCATGTATTTTAGTAAAGGTGGAATTACAAACTATTGTTCCAGCAATCGGTGGGGTTGTAAACGTGCTTAAATTGGCCGCGCCAGATGAGAAGAAAAGCTTGGTTAACTAAGAAGGACAATTGATGATTTAATGACTATTCCAGACAAATGTCCGACTTGCGACAGCAACCGTCCAGAACTTCGCAAGCTTGTGGCGGATGATATCTGCCACGAATACGGCGGCCCGACACTGTATGATCCATGTCAGGACAAATGGCACGATACTAGTTTAACCAAGAAAGACAATAGATGATTTAATGAGGGTAATACGAATGTGGAATTATCTAACAATCAAGAATGGTCCCGTAGTCGATGGCATGGAATCGGAAGAAGTTGTCTATGCCGCAGATCAACCAGAGTATTTACCGCTTCGCTCGCTAGTATCGGAAGGACCAGAACGGCGGGTAATTTCCCGCTGGACTTTGAATGAAAATGCCCGGCAGGCCATTGCCAGCGGCGCGGACATTTATCTGGAATTGTCCACATTCGGACAACCCCTGCAACCGATCCGCATGGCCGTCAGTGACGGCAAATTGGACGATGATTGGGTTCGTGTTTGTTTATTGGATGGTAAAGCGAAAATGCTCGCTAAAGCAGAAACTGTTAGTGAGCAAATCTAGTTTAATCAGCGGAGTTAATAAAGTTTATGATTCAGACAGGAGACGTTGTTTTCCATAGACCGAGCGGCGAAAGATGGGTCACAGCCTTCGTTGAAGGCCGATACTTAAGTTGGTGCGGCTGGCCAGAAGGAATGGCGCATCTTGAGGATTGCGAGCTAGTTGAAAAAGCTACTCCAGAGAGCCGCGATAAACTTTTGCGGCAGATGGCAGACATGAATAGCGATGATTCTCGCAGACGGTATGCGCGGCGCGTTTTGGGAGAACTAGTTTAACTCAGGCAATTTGTAAAGTTTGGAGGAGAAAGAATGAATACGTTTGAAGAAGCAAACAACGGCCCAGAAGAACAGAGCCAAGGGGTTGTGTGCCTGCGGCGGTGTGACGGTTTCTAAGAGAAAAGCCAGATGTCAGAAATGCATAGACAGCCATAAAAGATATCGAGATGCTCTGCGGGAAGAAATGTTAATAGCTTACGGTCACAAGTGCCAATGTCCGGGAGGGTGCAATATTACTGAAGAGGAGTTTTTGTGTCTGGATCATATTTTTGATGATGGCCACGAACATCGGAAACGGGTCGGAAAAACTCACGGAACTTACCGCTTCCTGAAAAAGAATGGTTGGCCAAAGGATCGATACCGCTTATTGTGCCATAACTGCAATCAATCTAAGCAGTTTTACGGTGAGTGTCCTCATTTGAGACAGAACCTTATTAACTAGGGATGAACAAATAGGTTTGAATGACCGAACTTCTCTTCCCAGATTTTCCTATCAGGCATATCCCTACCTATACAACCGTAGAATATCGTCCGCCAGTTGAATTCCCTTCATTTGCGGGGTGCCGCTGGTTATCCCTCGATTTGGAGACCTCGGGATTAGATGTATTGCGCGGCGATTACATCGTTGGCGTCGTCCTAAAGACGGATCAAGGAACCCGCAATTATTGGCCGATTCGCCATCAGCAAGGAATGAACTGCGACGAAACACAAGTCCTTCGCTGGCTCAAGACAGAGCTGAAAGACTTCCACGGCGATTTCATCGGTGCGAACTCCAACTTGTTCGACGCTTTCTTCCTGATGAAGTATGGGATTGTCGCCCCACATGCGAAGTTCCAAGATATTCAGTGGGCAGAGGCACTTCTGGACGAGTTGGCCTACAGTTACAGCCTAGAGGCGCTAGGCCAGAAATGGATGGGAACGGGCAAGAAAAGCAGCTTCCTTACAGAATTATATGGCGACAATGTAATGGAACATTTCGCCGAAGTACATCCGGCCCATGCTTCGGAATATGCCTTGACCGACATTGATTTACCACCAGACATCCTTACAAAGCAAAAGGCAGAGCTTAAGAAGCAAGGTTTGCATGATCTTTATAATCTAGAATGCCGTCTTACGCCGATGCTTAATTCTATGAGGATGCGGGGCATCCGTGTAGACGTAGAGAAGGCCGCTGAAGTCAACCAGACGCTTATCAATAGGCGAGATGAAAAGCTTCAGGAACTTCATAGAATTGCGGGATTCGAGATTAATATCGCGGCGTCCGCCGATCTCGTAAAGATGTGTGAGAAGATAAATGTCCAGTTCCGGACAACCGCGAAAGGCAATCCGTCTTTCACAAATAATTGGATGAAGCGCCAGCAACACCCCGCATTCAAACTAATCTTGGCCGCTCGCAAGTATGAAAAGGCACGGAATCCCTTCGTATCGAAGTTCATTTTAGAAGACAATATCAAGGGCCGCATCCATACCCAGTTTCATCCACTGCGCCGCGCAGATGAAGAAGAAGGCGAAAAGGGAACAGTTACAGGGCGCTTCAGTTGTACAACGCCAAACCTCCAGCAGATTCCTCGTCGCGATCCAGAACTAGGCCCGCTGCTTCGTTCTATGTTCCTGCCAGATGAAGGCAAGGAATTCTTTGCGAATGATTACAGCCAAATCGAGTTCCGTCTCATCGTAAATGCTGCTGCGCTTGCCAAGAATGAACGCGGACATTCATTGCGGGGCGCGAAAGAAGCACTTCGGCGCTATCAGACCGATCCCAAGACCGATTTCCACAACATGGTCATGGAACTGACCAAGCTTGGCCGCGATCCCGCAAAGACGATCAACTTTGGCCTCGCGTTCTCGATGGGAGCGAAGAAGCTGGCGAATGAATTGGGTATGGTCAACGAAGAAGGCGAGCCGACCCAGCAAGCCTACGATACTCTTCAACGCTATCACGATAACGTTCCATTCGTAAAGGAAGTCTCGCAGGTTGCGATGAAGAGAGCCGAGCAACAAGGATTTATTCGTACCATTCTTGGCCGTCGTTCGCGCTTCGATCTGTGGGAAGCTAAAACCAGCGCAATCGGAAGTTACAAGGCTTTAGCGCTTCCTTACAAGCAAGCGCTGGAAGCCTATGGCGATATTAAACGTGCGGGACTTCACCGGGCTTTAAATCGCTATACGCAAGGTTCATCTGCGGACATCACAAAGGCAGCAATGGTAGCGGCGTGGGAAAGCGGATTGTTGTCCGAAAGTGGACCGCTACAAGTATCTCTCACGGTGCATGACGAATTAGCCGGTTCCGTGGCTCCTACAGATGCGGGGCGCGAAGCATTGGCAGAGCTTAAGCATATCATGGAAACTACTGTAACTAAAGGACTTGTGGTCCCCGTAATTGTAGAGAGCAAACGGGGGTCGAATTGGTCCGCCGCGCATTAATAAATACTTGACAAATATCCCGAATCGCGCTATCCTTAGACAATGCAAGTCGAAAGTATGCGGGGCGTTGTAGAGCCTTGGGCGTTTGAAATGGGTCTTGCAAAATACAAGTTCTTTCACCCAGAATACGAGGCGCGAGTCTTTGATGAACTGTCCGAATCTGGACAAGCAGAGGTTGTCCGATTGGCAATTTTGTATCAGGAGCAATATGACTAAATCCGAAGCTATCCAACAACTTAAAGACGTATTCAATACCAGCACCCGCGCAGATGTTCTTGATCTTGCCGAGGTCGTCCAGTTCCTTTTTGACAATCTCGACGGACGCGGCCATTTGGATAACGTCGCGTGGGGCAGCGATGAAGCCAAGAATGATTATCAGAAATTAAATAAACCGTGGACTGTACTTCCTTAATTTGCGCGGCATTTTCGTCTAAACTGACCACTCCCTGAAAGGTGCCAAATGAAAAAAGTTCAAACTATCCTGTTCTTCCTTGCGTGTGCTATCGGTTTGTTATCCAATGCACATGCGTATGAATACCGCTTGCAACTACCTATCATCCCGCGTGCACAGGGCATGACTTCTATCGGAGATCAGTATAACGCTGACGGAACGGTCAGTGGAAGCATTACCTATTTTACGCAGAGCTGTAATCGTGCTTGTGCGCCGAGGCAGTATTTCTGCGGTGCTACAGGTACATGGGATGGGCAAGGTAACCTGCTTAGCTCGACGCCATACACGGTTCAGCAAACCACGCCCTGCACGGTTCCTGCTCCTATAGCCACGAGGCCGAGTCCGCTGGACAGGGGCGGCCTGGAGGAAATCTACGCAACGAGTGGGCCGTCAGCGACGGGATTCGATAACGGCGCAGGAACGAGTTACGCTCGATATGGCTTCGGTTTCATTGACACGCCAGCGTCGCATTTCACCTGGCAGTCGGTTACGCCGAGTTGCCAGGGTGTGTTTCCGTCATTCACAGCTTGCCAGTACGTGATCAACGACGCGCCGTTCGACTTCGTTCTTACGCTGGCAAGCGATGGCGATTTTCCGCTTAACGTCGGCAGCGCGGCTATCGCAACGTCTGCGAGCGGTTACTACACAGTTGGAGCGGGCACGGGGACGCTGGCAGGCAATACGTGTCAGGGGGCTGCTCCGGGCTCAACCTGCACGGTAACCGTGCATTACGATCCGAACAGCCCTACGCCGATTAAAACCGGATCGCCGCAAGGTTACGCTTACACGGCGCTGAGCATTCTGCTTAACTCCGATGCGGGTAATCTGCCATCGTGGTCAACGAGGTTTACGATTACGGGCGTGTCGAATGGTGGCGGGGACGACTAAGGTAAGTCAGGGACGAGGGGCGCGACTCGACAACGCGCACAATCTAAAGGAGTCTCTATGTTGAAGTACATCATTGTTCTCGCTCTGTGTATCTGCGCTTCGCTTTGTTCTGCAACGTACAACATCACATCCAGTGCATCGTTCGCGGATGTGACCTCGCAGTGCATCGGAGCGGCGGACTGTTGGGTTCCGCTCGCAGGGAACAAGACAGCGAAAGCGCTCGCGGTCCTACCTGATTCGGACTTGTATATGCTCGATTCCGCTCAAGGCTGCGTCTGGTCATTCGCAATGGATGCGTCGAAGGTCTGGACACAGCAGACAGTTCTCGGTTGCGGATGGTCAGAAATTACGATGATGAATGATCCAACGGATGGTTTAATGGTCGGATTTCTAAAGGCAGATTCCGGTTGCCCCGCTGGAACCAATCGGTTCTATTGGTCTTATCACGGGACTGCGCCGACCACGGCGGGGAATTGCGCCACGCATTGGTACTCAGCGAGCGACAACACTGGCCAGTTGGAGATAAGCTTCAATGGCGGGGATTCATGGTTCTGGAGCTATGGTAGTACCACTGGTTGGCCCGGCAAGGATATTGGCACAGGATGGACAGCTGGAGCGGTATCTGATGGCACACATGCTTGTGCGATCAAAGGTGGGCAGGTTTATCTCTGGAACGGGAGCGCATTCGAGGCAATGTATCTCCAACCCTTCCCTGCGTCTGGGCATCAGGGGCCAAGTGCGATAGCGTGTTCGTTTACTACGAACACAGAAACTGGAGCGATGCTTATTATCGTTACAGGCGGAGGACTAGCTCCGAAAGTCAAGTGGTACGATCAAGCCAATGCGGTATGGGACACGGTGTACAGTCAGCCGGGCGGGGTTGTGCTATCTCAAGTCGGCACGATGGTAGCGGGCGACCAGGATACAATTTTCGCTCTCGTTCCTGGCACGGGATCAACGGCAGGGCAGATCAATGCACTTAACCTCACTGGCATGTCGATTACGATGGCGGTTGAGGGCGCAGATGACCAGTGCCCTACGGCTACGTGCCCTGGATACATCAATCACACAGCCTATGCGCAGGTTAACTGGCCGCATGGTGGACTATGCGCAGGATGCGGAACACAATCGAACCAGTCTCGGCCTGCGAATAACACGTTCGGTATAACCGCGACAGACCTGACCGCGAAGTGCTCGCCGTTTTATTCGGACCCAAATGATCCGTCTTGCAACATCACTTACGATGCGTATGTGCTGTGCCCGATTGCGGGTGTACTTACGCCTCCACCTCCGCCGCCGCCCACGTGTACAACCCCGCATTCAAGCGGCACGACGCAAAGCTGCAAGCTGAACGGCCTTGGCCAGATTTCCATCGACTATCAATCCTATGATGGATCGTCATTTACCTGGTATAACGTTAAGAAAATAATTGTTCCGCACGGTTTGTTTGGGAACACGGGACCAATCGACCTCGGATGGAGCGGGGAGGGCGCGGGGGCGATGAATGTAAACATGTGCGCAATTGGAACCGCAGCGACGTGCCTTCATCCATACGGGGTAGGTGGCACTTGGTATCAGGAGGGCGTAATCCCCGATATACAGACCGTATGCGGTTACGAATTGGAGCCTGATTGTAGCGATGCTTTGATCGTGGGTAAGCTGGCCAATAACATCAAGTCAAGAGGGCTGGATTATATTGACCCGGATACCGGTGCGCATATTGCCGGAACGACTCGCTTTCTTCAGTTCTATTCAACCGACCCGAACACTGGGCTGCTGTCCTGCACGATTGCGCGGCAGCGGAAAGAATTCGCCACAACTAGCGGAGGGCAGTTGAAACGGTGTCAGTGATCGGCCCGATGCCACGGAGGAGGAGGAGGAGCAGTGAACCATCCGCAAGGAATGAACAAAAAAGAAATGGCTGAGTTGCAATCACAGATTAATCGCCCTGATCCGGGGCACTCCACTCCGCAGCCGCCAGCGCCGGAGCCTGAAACAGTAAGAATGGATGAGAGAGATGAAGATGGGAAACTCCTACGGCCTGAGAGGGGACCAAGCCTGATGCTTTGTACTAAGTGTCGCGGCCTTATTCAGCGAGGACAGACGTTTTACCGAACCAAGAAAGGGGCACACCATGGGTCATGCCCCACCCTAAGCGCCGCTCCCGAGCAGCTCGTGTCCGCAGCGCCAGAAGATCACGAATTACTCCAACGAGTCGAGGCCGAAGCAGGGTGGTACATTTGCGCTGAGCTGAACAATGAACAAGTTACATTTCGCGCCAACGTTCGAGAAGCACTTGCAAAAATCGCCGCCTCGCTCCGACACGAGATCGCCGCGCTGCGAGAGGAACTAAAGGATGTACATAAACAATGGGCTGTAGATGAGCACTCCCTTCGTACGGAGATCGCCGCGCTCACGGAAACACTGAAGGCCAAAGATGAGCTACCGGATCGGGCGCTGGCCAAGCTCGAAGCAATTCGAAAAAGGCGCTCCCGCATTGCCGAACTGGAAAAATTGCGGGGCGACTAGTTTAATCGAAGCAATCAATGAAGAATACAATCCTAGTTTTGGAACGCTGGACACCCACGAGCGGGCAACGCAAGATCGGGAACGGCCCGTGGGAAGCGATTGATCTATCCCTCTACGGTGGCAAAGTTCCTTTCGTGACTCTTGACCTCGAATTGCCATACGGATGGCAGCGGGAAATCTGGATGACCGAAGAGGAAGCCAAAGCTAAGAACTTTATTAAGTAGCTGGATTACATTAGAATGAAATACGTATGGCACCCCGATACGTTCTGTCCACATTGCGGGCGATGGCGATATCACTACGCCAACGAAGATCGGTGGATTTGCACGTATTGTGAAATAACGAGGATGTGCGAATGCCGAAGATTTCTGGTATCGCAGGATCACGAATGTTTTTACAATACGATAATCCGCGCAATTTGAGAAAGATTTCTCTTGACATTAAATTAGTTTGTGGTAATATTCGGGTATGGAAACCTTCGAACAGTTCGCAACTCGTTGGAAAGAAACGATTTTGCCACTGAAAAAGAGGGCAAGTCAAGCAACAATGGGTAGCCATATCCGTTTGCTAAATGCGCGGCTGGGTAGTTGTCCGCTTGTGGACATCACGTATGCGCAACTCCAGCAGGTGTTTTCCGACCTCGCAAAAGAACAACAGCCCCGCAGTGTTAAGAATATCCACGGCACGCTCCGTAATTTGCTAGGGCAGGCTAAGCGGGAAGGATTGATCAAAGAGTTTCCCACACCCGTACTGCCAAAGATTAGGAAGACTCAACAGGACTGGCTAACTCTTGACCAAATGCGCACTGTTATCAAGGGATGCGCAGATCATCGACAGAAAGCTTTTACGGCAACGTTGGCAGAGACAGGCGCAAGGATAGGAGAAATCCTAGCATTAAAAGTAAACGATATAAAGGAGCAAACACTCTCGATTAATAAGAGCGTGTATCTTGGAAATTGCCAAGACCCTAAGACATCCTCGGCGTTTCGAGATATTTATGTATCCAATCAATTAAGAGAAATGTTGCGTGGATGCTCCTCGGAGGGATTTTTCTTTAAGACACGATCCGGAGGCCCCTGGTGGGCCCACGGAATGTAGGCGGGCATTGGACCCTGTAATGATTTCACTCGGAGTCCAACCTGTCGGGTTCCACGCTTGGCGCAGAGGCTGTATAACAACCCTAGCGTCTCAGGTATGCATACCAGAGAAAATTCTGGCCTACCGGGTCGGCCACGCCTGCAAAAGTCTTACTTTGGGCACCTATGCGCAAGTTGTTGATAACGCAGATGTTTCATACATTGACAAGTATGCAAAGATGTTATATGAATAGCTCTTCGAGTTCTCTGAGAGAAGACCAATTGCGCAAATATCTAGCTAAAGATTCTAGGGTTTCTGGCACATCCTTTCCCTGCCCTAAAATTCGATTGCAAAGATCGCATAGAATCCCCCGAACACACTTACCACATGTTTTCTTTCCGTTGGAGCAACAGGCGTGATCGTGGTCAATGCATATCAATTCGTCATTAGAGTCGCGAAAAATATAGCGGCATCCCGCACACTTGCCATCTTGTCTGGCAAAAAGTTCTTCGAATTGCTCCATTGTCATTTTATAATAATTTTTATAGTAGCTCTTTCTGTATATGCGACGAACATGGTCCGGTCCTTTTGTATCGCGCCATTTCTTCTGTTTAGCCTTGCGGTGTTTATCGTAGCAATGCTGGCACAGGCCATGAGCGGCGTGTGGCTGATCTATGTGATCACATTTCCAAGCTCTTTTGTTAGTTTCCCGTTGGCAGTAGCAAGCCTCGCACAAGCCCTTAGCATGGTGTGGTCTATCTCTGTGCTCGCACTTCCACGCCCGAATTTTAGTAGGCGATTTTCGCATAGAAGTGCTATAGCAATTTTTGCACATTCCTCTGGAGTGTTGGAGCCGATCCGTATGGCGGCAGGCCCATGCATTAATTTTTCGCAGCCCATTTTTTCCCATTGTACCTCTTGACAATGCAGACATTGGTGCTATATTCTCATTAGATGAAAGTTGGCATCGCGAGGATTCATAAGTAGGGCGAAGACCGAGATTGCTTTAATAACATCACTTAAATAGGTTTTTATGGCGCATATCAAGGAAATTATCGCGCAAGCGCACGGACCACATGAAGCTGCTTATGATAATCTGGGACACGCGCTGCTCGGGCATGTTTGCCCGTGGATGGAATGTTTGTGCGGTTGGGTAAGCACGCGAGGGTGCCGAACGTGGCAGAAAGTCGGCGAAGAGTTCGACGCACATCTTGCCGAGCATGCTGATCCGAAATGATCAGGACGTTTCTAGAGATTTGGCAAGGCGCGACACACAAGCGGAAAATTGCTATGATTGTGGCGCTGATTATCGGATGGCCCGTAATCCTATTGGTTGAATTTCAGTGGTGGCTAATGGATACTGTATCTAGCAACCTAGATCGTTTCGACAATTGGCTGGATACTTAGTTAAGTTCCCTGATTAAAGGAGTTTCATATGCCACAGCTACTTCAAAGCCATTTCACAATCTCAGATGTAATCGAGCAGCTCTATTCAGAATGGACAGGGCAGACTGAGATCAGCATGATTGAAACATTGGAGACAGCATATCGTTTGGGGTTGGGGCAGAAGGCGATAAAAACGCGCACAAATCGGGGTATAGACGAGAATGGAAATCGTCGCCCCGGCTGCAATCGACATTCAGATTGCTATAAAGCAGATGTTGAGGCTAGAGCACGAGGAGCGTTCGCCGCGAGTCACTGTCACGATGATTGTTGCGAGGACTGCTTTGGTTGCTAATATGAAAAACAATATTAAGTGTCCAATTTGTCCGGATACGGATAACCCGTTTGACTGGATAGCCTATGCCAGCGCACTAGCGGCATACGGACAGCAGGAAGCGATTGCAAAGTGGATTGATGGCGTGTATTACAAAACGCCATTAGTTGAGGAGGAGTAATGGCATATTGTAACTTGACTACCAATGAAGTACAGGATTGGCTTGTCACTTGGATTCGAGCGAACACGGCCAACAGGAAATTCAGGCCGTATAAGGCAAACGTTTCAGCCGCAACATGGGCTAGAGCTGCAAAAGCATTTGCGGAATGGATAGCCTTTTATTCAGTTCGCGAGCCCTGAAGACTTTATTCAAGATTGGAGGCAACAATGCCCAGAAAAGATGGGTCACTTTCTGAGAAAGAAACGTTGCTCGCGGCACTGGAACAGATTCGTAGATATGCTTCTGGAGAGGAAGAGGTCGGGGATGGAGAAAATGCAAACGACGCGCTTATCCGCATCGACAACATTTGTCAATCTGTTCTGCCCAGTCCTTTAGAACAACAAGCATCTCAGGAATACGACAAGGCCGTCGCGGATGGCGGGGAAGGAGAAGAACCCGATGCAAGGAGATCGTTGTCTGGTACATGGAAATGAGCTGCATTACGACATGCGAAGCGGATTTGAAATCTGTTACGAATGTGAACGGGAAAAGGTGCAGCCTGCAAAAGCCGAGAAAGATTGGGTCAATTCCCCGGATGATTGGGCTGGCGGATTTGCGGACAATCACTAGAAACTTTATTGTCTAACCCGATTAAACCGAAATGAAGGATTTTGTATACATTTGGCGCAGATCGACCCGCAAACGCAAAATTGCTATGGTGATAGCACTCGCATTGGGCGGATGGTTCGTAGTGCCATTCGTGCTGTTTGTATGGTGGTTTATGGATAAATTTTGTCAAGGTCTTGATCGTTTTGATAGATGGCTGGATACAGAATGAAATGCCTCTGTAAAGGCGAAATGTAGGTTGACAAATTGCGGGGAGCCGCGTATAATTCCTTTAACGTGAAGTCAGGCTGCGGGGCGCGTCACCCCGTATCGGGGTTAGGCTGGACCTCCAACCGGCCTAACCCTATTTCTTAACAAATGATTGAAAGCATTGCCTACACACGAATTAGGTCTATGGAAGATGACGGTGTTAAGCCGCGTATTCCCATAGAAAAAAGATTCTGGAAAAAGGTAAGTCCAGAACCAATGAGCGGCTGTTGGTTGTGGATTGGGTCTACCACGCAGGAATATGGTACTATTTGGTTTAGGGGGTATAATCGGAAAGCACATAGAGTTTCTTGGTTTTTAGTACACGGAGAAATACCTAAAGGAAATTTCGTTCTACATAAATGTGACAATCCAGCCTGCGTAAATCCTGATCATTTATTTCTGGGAACACAAGACGATAATATGAAAGATGCGGCGAAAAAAGACCGCATGAATCCGCTCTATAGGTTCGGAGAAGATAATCCTGTCTCTAAATTAACCGAAGAACTAGTTAGGCAGATGCGGGCAGAACCGCGCAGTCTATCCTATAAAAAGATTGGTGAAAAATACGGGGTTTCTACTATGACCGCATACCGCGCTATCGTTGGTCAATCATGGGAGCACATTCAATGAGCACTGCTTTAAATCAGATTAATACTTCTTTTGATATTCCTACGGGAACCAACTCCATTCCAGGAAATGGTTCTATTGGCGGATATCAATGGCCGAACCAGTGGCCAGCGAAAACAACTGGAAAACTCGCCGAGGCACTGGCCAAAGCGCAATCCGAATTCAAAACTGTCAATAAGTCTAAAACAGCCAAGGTACGGGGCGAGAAGAACGGTCGCCAATACGAATATGAATATAAATACGCTGATTTGGCCGATCTTCTGAATATGGCGCTTCCTCTACTTGCAAAGCAGGGTATCGCTTTGACCCAACCTCTTGTTCGTAAAGATGGTAAGCTCTACGTTACTACTCGCCTTCAGTTTCAAGATGAAGTACAGCAGGATGACGGCATATTCGTCCCAGATGGTACAACCAAGCCACAAGAAATGGGCACGTACATCAGTTATGCCAAAAGATATTCCCTGTCCAGTATGCTAGCAATTTCTGCGGATGAAGATGTCGATGGGCCGACCGATGCGGGGGAGACAAAGGAAACCAAGTCCGCATCTGGACACGCGGCTCGCCAGCAATTGGCCGCTTCGGAACAAGCAACGCAGAGCGCTAGCGGCAAATTTGAAGCGGGGAAGCGGGGTCGCCCCGCAAATTCTAAAACTTCGGGCGTTGGGGAATCCGCTCTACAGGAGCAAAATAAAGCGGGGTCCGTTGCCAAACCATTCGACAACGATCTGCGAGCTTCCTCTGCTCCAGCACCAACCGAACCGCCCGAAACTATTGCAAACGATAATGATATTCCAGCAATAATCGGTGATAAACCAAACACGGTCGAATATAATGATTTCCTGAAGCGTCTCAAAGAGCATATCAAAACAACGGGTTCTGAGAATATGAAAAAGTTCATCGCTAAAGAAACGGGAAACCCCGATATCAAGACGGGATCGCTTAAAAAGAGAGAGTGGGAAGAAGTTCTTATGAAACTGGATGCCGCGCAGAAAGAAGGGAAATTATTGGAATTTTGCAAGTGAAAATATGCAAACAATGTAAAATATCTAAGGAATTATCAGAATTCCCTATTCAGCATAATAGGAACAATAAGAAATTTCCACGTGCCATGTATGCCCATTCTGGTATTCGTAATATGGTATAGTATATTTAAGCACTAAGTTTGCGGGGCGGGTTTCACCTACAACCGCAGGGGTAAGCTCCAATCGACTGGAGCAAAGGGAATAAGCGGGTACTCGTGACCGCCCACAAGAGCGTGGAATATGCCCCGCAATTCAAAGTTTGGGTCGTCCTCTATTAGCATATCCTGACCCGTCCAAAACCGGATCAGGCCGAGGGTTTTGGCTCGCGGCGTATGACGGCCCAATCGTTCTAAAACTAAATTAATCGCGTCAGTTAAACAAGTTTAAGGAGAATGACATGTCAAAAAGCGTGAACAAGGTAACATTGTTGGGCCGTCTGACCCGCGCACCGGAAGTTAAGTACACCCCTAGCGGGGCCGCAGTCGCTAATTTTGGCTTGGCTCTCAATGAAAAGTACAAAGACAAAGCTGGCAATTGGGTTGAGAAAACCGAATTCATTGATGTAGTTTTGTGGCAACGCTTGGCCGAGATCGCAGGTGAATATCTTCAAAAGGGCAGCCAAGTTTACATCGAGGGTAAGATTACTACCCGAAGCTGGGATGACGCCAAATCTGGGCAGAAGAAATATAAGACCGAAGTTGTAGGCAACGAATTGGTGCTTCTGGATTCGAAGTCCGCATCTGGACAAGCGCAGCCGGAACCCGCGTTGGCCGGAGTTAGCGATTCTGATATTCCTTTCTGATGCCCGATCAAGAGGTTCAAATATCCGAACTTTATGGCGGCGAAGTTCGGATTGAATTCAATCCCGCCAGCCATCGATATAAAATTACTGATCGCGGGGAAAAGGTAAAATCACCTTCGGTCACGACCGTTACATCGTTGGCCGACTTCGGAAAAAGTGTGGCACTTCAGGGTTGGAGTGTCCGCATGTGTATTGAAGTCCTGCGACAAAGGATAATGCCCGATCAGATTCACGGGGCGCAATTCCTAGAAGAAGCATTTCGAGACGCCGCTGCTAATTATAGAAATGTACGAGACAAGGCCGCAGATACGGGGACATTGGCGCACGCAGCCCTTGAAAGATATTTCACCGATCCAGAATCCGCCCCGCCATTGGCAGGAACACCGATCCGCGCAAGATTCGATGAAGCTCTTGACTGGTATAACCAGCGAAAAATAGAGACCATCGGAAACGAGATTAAGGTATACTCTCGTAAGCATAAATTCGTTGGCACTTTAGATCATGCAGCATATGTAGACGGTATTCCCTCATTGATCGACTTTAAAGCCGCTAAAAATATCTATAAGCCATACGAAATGCAACTCGCAGGATATATCGGTGCGTTTGAGGAGGAGCGCCCGGCAATTAAGATCGAGCAGGCATGGATATTACAAATCGGCGAGGAGAAAGCAATCCCATATAAGTATACTCGGAAGCAAATCGAAGAAGCTTACGAGGCATTTTTATGCCTGCGCCGCGTATACAACTGGGAGAAAAAATCTGGAAAGATAAAACCAGAAGAAGAGGATTGGATAACAAGTTTATGACACTAACCATCGCAGCTATACCAACCACATATGCGGGAGTTCGTTTTCGATCTCGTCTGGAAGCAAGATGGGCTGCAACATTTGATCTACTCGGCTGGGAATGGGCGTACGAACCTTACGATTTGAATGGATGGATTCCGGATTTCGTACTGACTCTTCCTAAATACAACGAGTCGCCCAATTGTAAATTCGATCAATTTTACGGAGTACCACATATAAGAGTCCAGCATCCTTTTGTGGAAGTACGACCGGTAGAGGATCATCCGGCCTCGCAAAGATACTTGCTGGAAGGTTTCGGCGTAGATAGAATTTATAAGGGCTTAGGAATAACGTTTAAAGAAGTGCCGTCAGATATGTTCGAAGGCGGTACAGAAACAATTATAGAAGGTGGAGAAGGTAATGAAGTATTGCTACTTGGTAACAATCCGGACAATGCGTGGAGAATTCCAGATTTAGGGGACTGGACTTGCCCAGAAAATTTGTTTATCCACGACAATAAAAAGGAAATCTGGAAAGCGGCTGGTAACAAAGTTCAGTGGAGAGGATAACGTGTCCCTGAACGGCCACAAACCCCTTTATCAACCCTGGAACGAAGACGAGTTCATGAGCAGTCCGGCAGTCAATTCTATGAATTGGTTGCAGCGGCTTTTCTACCGCTCCTTGCTACAAAAGTCTTTTTTCTGCCCTACACGGCCCTATCTTCCCGACGACGATAATGAGCTTTGGCAACTCGCGGGATGCGAGAACAAGCGACAATGGGTAGCGAACAAAAAGCGAATCCTACTTAACTTTACAAAACTTTACAAAAGTGGTCGTAACCTCCTTAAGCATAATCGGGTGGAATTGGACTGGGATCGGGAGATCGAATATCGCACCAAACTATCTGAAAAACAAAGAGATAAGGCCAATACGAGATGGGAGAAAGAACGTATGCCACGGCAGTCCCGTGGCAATGCCGTGGCAATGCCGCACGATGCCACCGAACTGAACCGAACTGAACAAACAGAACTGAACCGAACTGAACAGGACATTGACATGAGTCTGAAGAACAATCTTACGGACAAAGCTAGATTGATTTTAGGTATCAGGCTTAATCCCAATAGCAACGATTGGTCGGAAATCAAGGCGCTCGGCAGGATATACGACCATCATCGAATCGTAGACGCATTCGAGATTTGGGCAAAGACCCGGCGCGGCGAGATAGTATCCTACCCGTTGTCGGAATTTCTGAAGGTTGCGGATGGTATTCTAGGTGGTATTATTGATCTATCTGAAGACGAAAATTTAGACAAACTACTGGCAGATTTATATCAAGTTGCTGATCAAGCATTTGCTGGGAAATATAAAATCTCTGTCAAGGAGATGGTCAAAAGGTACGGACAGGAAGAAGTGCTGGCAGCTTACCAGGAGTTTGTAGAAAACTTGAATGAGTTCCAAAAGTCTTTCGCCGTGCGGGATTTTTGCGAGGGTGGGGCCACCGGTGTAATTGGAGCAAGAAAAAATAGGAACGCCGCGCAACTAGAACTAGAAAAATTGAATCAATTAACAGACGGCGAAGTTCAAAGAAAAGCCGCGCAGCTGCAAGAAGAAGCTAAATTGAGAGAGAAGGAATCGGATCAAACCTTACCCCTATGAATGATTTGACAGAATTGAAAAGACATCCTCGGGTTATAGAACTTTATCGTAGCAAACTCCCTTTGAAGCAGGAAGGCCGAAGATTTAGAGGTTTATGCCCATTTCACGCTGATCGCAATGCTACCAATTTTGATGTTTTCCCTAGTGATGGAGTCTATGTTTATAAGTGTCTTGTTTGCGGGGTGAGCGGCTCCATCATCGATCTTATTCAAAAAACGGACAATACAGATTTGCGGGGCGCGGTCGAAATAATCAGAAAATTTTGTGGAGACTGGTATCGAGACGGAGAAAAGGCCGATGCTAATTTTGCCATCAAACAAGAGACAAAAACGTACAAGAAACTGACAGATGCGGAATGGAAAATCAGGGAAAATAATCTAGCCAACAACCCAGCCGCGCAGCAATGGCTCGTGAAAGAACGCGGCATTACACCAGACACTATCAAGAAGTGCCGCCTTGGATTTGTACAGAACATAGGCATGATGGCAGGGGAGAACAATCCACTATCCAATAAAGGCTGGATCGCGATACCGAGTATTGAAAACGGCGAAGTTATCTGCGTCAAATATCGTTCCATTGTTGCTAAGAAACTGGATGGTAAATGGTCGGGTTTTTGCCGCCAAGGGGGAATGAAAACTGTTCTACACGGAACAGAAGACATAGACCCATTAGAACCTTTGCTCGTAGTGGAGGGAGAATTCGATAAGATTATTAATACTCAAGCGGGGTTTTGCAGCGTGTCTCTTCCCAACGGAGCGAAAGACATTCCAGATGCTCATATGCGGGATCAAATGATGCTTGCGGATTGTGTCATCCTTGCGGGCGACATGGACGAGGAAGGACAAACGGCAATGCAGCGTCTGCTGGCCGATCTGAAAGAAAGAACGTATTTGCTACAGTGGCCCGCCCCGTTTAAAGACGCAAACGAATTCTTCATGTCCGGATGCGGACAAGATATCAATAAATACCGCGAGGAAGTTTTACGATTGATCGAAGAAGCTAAATCCAAACCGATAGTCGGTGTTTACAACATTCAGCAAAGCCTTCTGAATACTGATCATGCTCGGGTTCCGAATCATCCAGATCGTTTGGAACTGCCCTGGAAAAGTATTCACGACATGGCCATCATTCTGCCGGGCACTGTGACCACAATCTATTCTACAGAAAGCGGACTAGGCAAAAGCACACTCGCCATACAAGCTACGATTCACCACGCAAGAGTGAAAAAGGAAATCGTTTTAAATTATCAGGCAGAAATGAGTCCCAACCAGATTGATACTATATTTTCTTCTCATCTGCTAGGGAAGCATCGTTTGCAATTAGACGACGCGGATTATAAAACTGCGGGGAAGCTGCTTGGCCCGGATTTCAAATATTACATTGGCCGCAATACTTCGTTGACGACAATTGGCGAAGTATTAAATCTGATCGAAGTTGCTGTTCGTAGATACGGGGCTAGAGTTGTTGTTTTGGATAATCTTCACTTCCTCTGCCGCAACGAAACGGATTCCATCAAGGCACAAGCAAATGCCATGCAGAGAATTACCAATATGACGGCGCAATATGGGTTAAAGTTTATTCTCGTCCACCAAGCTCGTAAAGCCGATCAGAACCATAAGCGTAAGGTTACGCATGTTTCTGATTTGGACGGCAGCAAGGCCGTGCAAAATGATTCTTCAACGATTTTCAGTCTCCACCGAGAGGAAGTAAAGCACGGGAAGGACGGCAATGAGAGTGATCACGAGTACAGCCCGATCACGGAAATAAGGCTCCAGAAAGCCCGCGACAAAGGAGAAGGTCGGGCTTTTACGAAATTGCTGTTTAAGGGCGCTTACTGCACATTTGTCGAGATGACGAATGTACCAGTTCCCGCCCCGCAAATTGAGGAAAGCATTTTCTAATGAGAGCCTATTTAACCAATTCGATGATAGAACTCGCTCTAGAAGATGCCGGGTTCCGGCAAGGTTTGATGCTGGAAGGGGTGTTTATTCTTCCACTTGCGGGGCCACCTATGTCTAGCGCCATATCTGGCCGCGAACTCTTGTCGAGCCTCGCAATTGGAGAGATAACAATCATTGACGGCAAGAAATACCGCGTAATTAAAATACATGATAAGGCTATTGCATTTCGTAGGGTTTATTGGTATGATTGGCTGTTGCAGAAAATTGCGGGGCCGCCTCCCGTAGAATGGTAGTCCGGATGTGGACAATGAATGAAGAATTATTGAAACAAATAGCCGCCGATTTACATGCTTTGCGAGTTAAATTAGTAGACGACCCCGCAGAATTATGCAAAAGCCCGAGCTGAAGCAACAAGAGGGATGACAGAAGCTATATTCGGAAAATACCGAAATACAGAAGATTAATTTTCTCTGGCCAAGGAGAAAACATGAAATATCTAGTTTGGACCATATCCGCGATTTTGTTAACGCTAGTTTGCTCGAATGCTTGCTACCATCAGCCGATTCGAGTTGCTGTTGATCCCGGACCTCGCGGGGTTTCGATTGATGCTGGCTACCCAATTGCGGGGCTCACTCCCGATCAGCTTCGATTCTTCAATGACAGCGCAGATCGATTCAATCACGCAGAAGGCGTAGCCAATGGCCTCGGCCCCGCATTTAACGGAAATTCCTGCGGGGTTTGCCATTCTCAACCCGCTATTGGCGGAACAAGCCCCAGCACGAAAGCTTTTCCGAATGTCGGGCCTAATCCACAAGTTGCTTTGGCGACGGCGGATGGGGCAACCAACAAAGTTCCGTTCTTCGTATTGCCGGATGGTCCTATTCGCGAAGCGCGGTTCAAATCTGACGGCGGTGTTCATGACTTGTTCAGTATCCAAGGACGCAAAGATGCTCCGGGATGTTTATTCGCTCAGCCAGATTTCGACCTTGCGGCGATGCAAAACAATCTCAGCCTACGCATTCCTACGCCAACCTTCGGCGGCGGGTTGATTGAAGCGATTTCAGACGAAACGATCCTCGCAAATATGTCCGCAAACGGACAACAGAAAGCCAGTCTCGGAATCAAGGGCCGCCCAAATCGGAGTGGGAATGACGGCACGATTACCCGCTTCGGATGGAAGGCTCAGAACAAATCCCTGATTATGTTCTCGCACGAAGCCTATAACGTAGAAGTTGGCGAGACAAATCAGATGTTTCCTAATAAGCGGGGCGGTGCTCCGGCAAGCTGTATCTTCAATCCATTGCCCGAGGATCAGACGAATACGCTGGCTCTTGGTAGTGATCCTATCGGCGTGCCTTCGGACGATGATGCATTTGCAACGTTCATGCGATTCTTGGATCAACCGATCCCCGTAAAGAGTACGGGAAACGGTGCAGCGTTATTCGTCTCGGTTGGCTGCTCACTTTGCCATACACCCACTATGACTACCGGACAATCATCGTTTGGGCCGGGGCTGTCTGGAGTAAAGGCGAATCTATTCTCCGACCTCTTGATTCATCATATGGGCAAGGGATTGGCGGATGGGATTTCTCAAGGAAATGCGGGGCCGGATGAATTCAGGACTGCTCCCTTGTGGGGTCTAGGACAGCGGATATTCTTTCTGCAAGATGGAAGAACTGCTGATCTCCACCAAGCAATTGAACTGCACAAAAGCAAAGGTTCAGAAGCGAACAAGGTCATCAACAATTTCAACAAACTGTCCACATCTGAACAGCAGGATATTCTGAATTTTCTACGATCACTATGAACTTGCATTCTTTTCCTAAAGTGTACGCGGTCGGGCACGGGGCTATCGGAGAATTGTTCCAAGGCTCTGTGCTCGTCGAAGAGAAAGTTGACGGTTCGCAATTTTCTTTTGGGGTTCAAAACGGAGAACTTTCGCTGCGGTCTAAAGGCGCGGAACTTTATGCCGACAATCCTGAGAAGATGTTTTCTTTAGGGATTGAGACGGCTAAGAGACTCACGCCCGGCTTGCGAGATGGTTGGACTTACCGAACCGAATTCCTCCAGAAGCCCAAGCACAACACGATGAAATATGACCGCGTACCAAATGGTCATGTAATCCTTTACGATATCAATACCGGCGATGAAATTTATTTGACTAGGCGGGAAAAGGAAGAAGAGGCTGCGCGGCTCGGTCTCGAAATCGTGCCTGTTTTGTACGAGGGTCTGGTCGATACTCCAGAAACTCTCTATAATCTGTTGAATCGCGACAGCATTCTTGGCGGTGGAAAAATTGAAGGTATTGTCGTCAAAAATTACAATCAATTTGGACGCGATAAAAAAGTCCAAATGGGCAAATTTGTAACCGAAGAGTTCAAAGAAACTCATGGCAAGGAATGGAAAGCTGACAATCCCACTCTTGGTGATGTAGTCGAACGAATCATTGCAACATTGCGTTCTGAAGTGCGATGGAATAAATCGATTGCCAGATTACGTGAAGCGGGTAAATTAGAAAATTCTCCTCGCGATATCGGAATGCTTATCAAGGAAGTACAATCGGACATTAAAGCAGAAGAGATGGAATTCATCCAGCAGAAACTAGTCGAATATGCGGTGCCGCGCATCCTTCGAGCAAGTACAGCGGGGTTGCCGGATCATTACAAAAAGACCCTTTTGGAAAGTGCATTCACGATTGAGTAATTTCTAAATTTACTCCAAAGTCCATATTTACAGCAACAGTAAATATACAATCAGTAATTATGAAACTTGCCGCGCAGGACCTGCAAAACGTAGTGAAGGTCTTATCCGCCATCAAGACGGAACATCTTACATTTGCGGGGTCGCTAGCTTATGCGGTATCACCAAATATAATAGGTAGTGTTCTGTGCCCGGAGATTGGAACTTTCGGCGTCGGTGCAGAAAAATTCGGACAGGTAGTCTCCCGGTTAAGCGGCGAAATCGACGTTAAGTTATTGAATGGATTGGGGATAGAGGAATTAAACCCTACTTTAATAGCGAAGGTCCTTATAAAAGGAAAAGGACATAAGCTTACATTACCCATTCTCGCCGCCCCGCAAATTCCCAAGATCGTTCTACCCTTGACAGCAATTGCTACCTTGGCCATGACAGATTTCTTGGCCATGATAACTTATGCTTCTAGTGCTTCGGATGATCAAATTCATGCATATACGGGGTCCGTCTTGGTGTCCGCAGATGGACAAATTATGCGAATTGCCGGAAGCGACGGGAAACGAATCGCTTGGGTCGAGGGGAAAGCCACCTCGCAATTCTCCTTCACAATGCCCGTCCAAGTAATACAGGCGCTTAAGAATCTACGGGGCGAAGTTATTAGCGTTTATCAAGATAGCACTAGTCTTTATTTTCGATGTGGATCGGTAACAATAATAGCTAGGCAATTGGCGAAAGACTTCCCTAACTACAACTCCATCATTCCAAAGGACTTCACGACGATTGTAAGTCTACCCGCCGCGCAAATGAAAGAGGCCCTGCGAAGAGTTTATCCGCTTGTGGACAATGAAACAGGAAAATGCCAGCTAAAAATCGACAGTAACCGTGTTACTATTAATGTTTCAGGCATCTCGGGGTCGGCGGAGGATTCCATTGAAGCGGAATCAATAGAAAGCGATCCGCTGTTCGACGAGATGGAATTCGTTGTCAACCACGCATTTTTACAGGACTTTTTCAATGAAGTATCTGGTAATGTATTACTGAAGGCCAATGATTCTGGAGCACCAATATATTTCGAATGCGGGGCAAAAAAGTTGCTATGCATGACACAGAGGTCGTAGAAAAAGATACTCAGAAACCACAACGTCTCCAAATTGAACTAACCAAACTCTTAACCGATATCAACAGCCAAGAAGCCAAGACTGATCGGGATTTCCTAAAGCTCGGTGTTATGCTTGATCAAGTGCGGGGCCGCAAGCTATGGAGCGATTGGGGATACGAAGGCTATAACGCCTTTATCAAATCGCTGGCAGAGAAGTACCAATACGCCGGAAGGACGAAGCTCTATAATTGCGCCCGCATTGCCGAGCAACTCCTCGAAGTAGCGGACCCCGCAGATGTAGAACAGATGGGTATCTCGAAAGCCTCTAAGCTTTCCTCGGCGATTAAGAAAGCCGACGGTAAGAAACCCAGCGATTCTCTTCTCCAAGCTGCTAAGGACATAAATGTAACAGCCGCGCAACTCGATACCGCCATCGCATCGGAGTACGAATTCAAGAATGAATTCGAGAGTGGAACGTGGGTAGACTTAAGTGGCTGTTTCATGAACGAAGCCGAGCGCGAAGAATGGGAACGCGCTATTCGCGTGGCGTGTCAAGACGATCCCCCGATCCAGCTCCTCGACCGATGGAACGACAATAAAGCCGCTCATCTGAGGAAAGAAATTCTATGGCGATGGACGGCATCTTACTTGGCGGAGAAGGAGCCGGATGTCCTCAAGAAACAGAGTAATGTGCCAGATCGACCCCAAGACGAAGATGCCTTTGAGAATATTTAAATACCCAGCAAAGGCTTTATTTTTACCGCCGGAGATAATTGCTGAATGGCCCCGCATAGAGGCTGAGCGTAGTATAAAAAAGCAACTTCTACAATTGCAAGAAGATTGCTGTAAATATTGTGGTAAAATTGCAAATATGTCCTCGCATCTGCACGAAAAGCTCCATCGATCAAAAGGCGGAGATGTTAGCTTAGAAAATTCTGTTGTCATATGCGCTAAGTGTCATATTGGACCCAAGGGTGAACACTCTAAACGTGCCCCGCAATGGAGTAAAAATGAATCATAACGATAAGTTGAAAATCGCCCGGCAATTCAAGAAGCAAATGATGGACCTCGAACATCAGCAGGATGAAGTATTTAAGAAGGCCCTTAAGAAATTGAAACTCAAGCACACAGACGTAACCTTCGAATATTTCTTCAATGAAGACACTGATTATTATCTAGACCAAATGTTCGGGGAGACGGTAAGTGATCGCCAAGTGTGAGCATGGAAATTATATTGTTGCGGGGATGACTTTTTCTTATGCTTGCACTGGATGCCGTTCAGATATGGACAAAACGGTCAAGATTAAGTGGCCGCGCAAAAAGCGAGAGAGCGATGAAACGCTAAAGCAACCATGTCCTATTTGCACGAGCAATGAGTTGCATTACGAGGACGAGAACAACTTCTTTTGCCCAAAATGTGGCTGTGATCAATTTACAATTTTATGACTGGACCTAAGCTTACTCTCGAACCCGAGACCCGCATTTCTTATCCCGGCAAATGCGCCGCGCATAATTTTGATTTTGTATCCATGCCTACTGAAATACACGGGGATGATCTAGGATACGCGGCCAAATGTCCTCTTAAATCTTGCCCGCAAGGATTATTGCTAAACGGAAAGCGAGTAAACAAATGAAGTATACCGTATTTGTGGAAACCAAGGACTATGTTGAAATCGATGCAAATTCTCCTGACGAGGCGCGGGAATTAGCTGTTGAAATCGCGGATACCATCCCACATGTATGGGATGCCTATGTTACGAAAGTAGAAGGTGAACAATGGGCGTAACTGCGGATAGAAACGTCATCGTAACCAATATTGATGGAACAGAAACGGTCTTTACGGCCAAGGATAAATTGCGGGGCCAGACAATTTTGAGCTTCGTTTGTGATAGTCCTCGCTGTGCTTCCCGGCATGAAGGGAAGGCGACCTTCATGACTTGGGACGAGGAACTGGCGCAACGTGATATTTCGAATCTCCCAGAATCATTTTTCCGGTTGATCAAAGTCCAGCCCGATCCATTGAACGGTGACTATAATCTATTTTTTTGTGGCCCCGTTTGTGTTAAGGACTATCTCGTGTATTCGCATGTCCCTCCGAAATCGCCCCGCCAGTTATTACAGGAAAAGTCCGAAGAATTCAAAGTAAACGCAGCAGCAGTTCAGGGCGATGGAAGAAGCTAATCCGCAAATGAAATTGCTGTTTGATCAAGAACCAGATTCCGATGCTACGGGGTTTAAGGAGATCGCAAATGAATCTCGTTGACCAGCTGCGCCGCGATGAAGGCGAAGTTCTACACGCCTATCAGGATAGCCTTGGTTATTACACTATCGGGGTGGGGCGGATGATTGATATCCGCAAGGGTGGTGGTATTACTTCTGACGAATCTTCATACCTTCTACAGAATGATATTAACAAAGTTGCGGGGCAGCTTCAAAATCTTTCTTGGTTTGCGGGGCTCGATTCTGTTCGCCAAGATGCTATCAAGAACATGACTTTCAATATGGGAATTAATCATGTATTGGGGTTTCACAACATGATCAATTATCTCCAACAAGGCAATTACGATGCGGCGGCAACCGAAATGCTAAATTCAGCGTGGGCCTCGCAAGTCGGAGCAAGAGCCCAGAGATTATCAGTCCAGATACGGACAGGAGTTTATCAGTGACCTTTCTATACAATCAATTTCAAGGCAAGAGTACGTTCTTTGCGTTTGTTTTTATGTGTGCGGGGATCGGCCTCGCATTTACAGGAAAACTCACTCCTACATATGTATCTTTGGCCGGAGCAGTCCAGATACTCCTCGTAACTCGGGCAATCGCAGACGATTTTCATACTCGCGCCATGAAAGGATTAGAAAATGGCAATGGAACCTCCCCAGTTCAACACTGATGCAGATTTACAAAGCGTGTTCAGGCGATTGGCCGAACGACAGGAACAATTAGAGGAAGGCAATGAAGTATACGTTACCGACGTTTACCCTCCCAGCAGCCCCGAAGATTTCGCAGACTGACTGGGATAAAATCTGGAAGCCGCGCAAAAAGAAGGACAAACCTAGTAAGAAAGGCAAATAATGTTCTACGGTCTCGCAATCTTGCTAGGAATCCTGATAACTGTTGTCGGGGCATATATTCATTATTTGCGGGGTCGGATGTCTCTGATCAACAACAATAATCAGGCGCTCCGCGATATGATTAAATTATTTACAGAACGACAGATCATCGCCGCGCTGGATGAGACTCAGTTGAAATTCATCATCGGGGAAGTCAGCCAAGTCACTAGTCAAGCGGTTATCGCGGCGGTGCAAAGTCTAGACCCGGAGAGATTGGATTGACTTGTAATTGCAATATCGACCACAAACTCCTTGCTTTATTCGAGGAGGTTTTTGATCTAGATGCCGATAAGTTAACAGAAATTGAGGATTCGCTTATGCATTCAGACTCTTTTCATCTTTTGGTTGATGGAATGCTTTCTGGTGACCACGATCCTTATTCAGTCATGGCCGATGCGATTCGGTGCGGAATTGAAGTCGGCAGACGGATGAATGAAATACGCGGCCTCGAAACTATGGTAGGACTAGACAAGAAATATGATAAAAGACGAACAAAGAAATAAGTACTATCTCCGCAAATATAATATTAGTCTTAATGACTACCGAGAGATGTTAAGGAACCAACAGGGTTGCTGTGCGATTTGCAAGAAGCATCATTCGGAGTTCAAGAACGCTTTATCTGTAGACCACGATCACCGCGTAGCCCGATCAAAGATTACGACCAAGAAGCAGGCAACCGGTTCTTGGTTGGCTAAGGCTGATATAGATGGCCGAGTTGTAGACTATTTGCACGCTACCAGATCAATTGCAATTCAAAAATTGCGGCGCAAGTTGCTGACTTTGTCCGTCAGAGGATTACTCTGCTGGCAAGATAATACTGCGATTCAAAAATTCAGAGATAATGCTGATAGGATGGACCGAGCTGCACAGTACATACGGAGATACCAGAAATGCTTAACACTTGGATAATCTTTATAAAAGCTCACGAGCGATTAATTCTTATTCTTGCGGGGCTTGCTGCGTTATTGTATTTCGGCAACATGTGGGAGAACCACCGCCACGACGAAGCAGTTGCAAATGTCGCCTTGACGAAGGCTACGCTAGACGCACAAATCCAGAAGAATCAGCAACTTGCACAGGATGTGGCTACGAGTAAACTGGCGTATGACAAACTCGCCGCGCAAGTATCTACGCAAAATGCGTTGATTGTTACGCAAATCGCGGCAATGAATCAGAAGGTCCAGCAACAACAACAAGTCGATCAGAACCTATCATTGGCGGACCTCGCAATTCGCTGGCGGACATTGATCAACTCGGCGCAGCCAACCGATATCCAACCTGCGGGGTCTAGTTTGTCCGTATCTGAACAAGCCTCGCATCAAACTGTAAACGATCTGGAGATGGTGGATAGTTTACATCAAGAAGTTTTGGCGGGGCATAAAATCGAGGACAACCTTACCTCAGAAGTCAATTCTTGTCAAACGATTAATACTGCGCAAGCCGCGCAAATTAATGGACTGACTGTGGAAATCACGGACCAAAAGAAGGCTTGCGATGCTAAAATAGAACTTGTGAAGGTCAATGCCCGTAAAAGCAAGATTAAATGGATTATTGGGAGTTTTGTTGGCGGTATTCTGGCAGCTATTAAATTGGGTCTATAAAGGATCACATGAAACCCAGACCGAGGATTTTACTTCTGGACCTAGAGACATACCCAAATTTAGCCTATGTTTGGGGCAAGTATGATCAGAATGTAATTCGATTTAAACAGGAAACTTGTTTAGCAACTTACGCAGCAAAATGGCTAGATGAACCTCAAGTATTAGCAAAAGCACTTCCCGATTTTAAAGGATATAAACCAGGATCGTACAATGACGAAAAACTCGTCAAGGATTTATGGTTACTAGTGAACGAAGCTGATATCATTGTAGCTCACAATGGCGATCAATTCGACATCAAAGTATTCCAAGCAAGATTCATATTTCACGGATTGAAGCCGCCAAAGCCATTCAAAACTGTAGACACGAAAAAGGCAACTAAAAAAGTCGCGAGATTCAATAGTAATAAATTGGATGATCTTTCATCGCTATTGGAAAATGAGAAGAAGATTAAGACGGATTTCGATCTTTGGCAGGGGTGTATTGACGGCGACCCCGCATCTTGGAAATTGATGGTGAAATACAATAAGAAAGATATCTTGTTGCTGGAGAAACTTTATCTCAGATTGCGTCCTTGGATCAACAACCATCCTAATTTCACTGTAGTTAACCGCGCATTATGTCCGAAGTGTAATTCCAAGAATATCCAGTATCGAGGATTTACAATTACACAATCACGACGTTATCGTCGCTTCCAGTGCTTGGATTGTGGTGGATGGGGTCGTTCCGTAAAGTGCGAAGATGGTGCGAGGACGACCAATGGGTAAACAGTTAGATTTAGCTACAGCCAATATTGAGAAACAATTTGGCAAGGGCTCGCTCGTGACTCTCGGAAAGAATGATATCGTGCCTGTCAAAGTATTCTCTACGGGATGTCTGTCATTTGACAGAGCCTTGGTCATTGGTGGATTTCCACGAGGACGTGTGTGCGAGATGTACGGCCCCGAATCTTCTGGAAAGACTACGGCGGCGTTGCAGGTTATCGCTTCTGCGCAGAAGATTAGTAAAGATGGTCATTCCGCTTATATTGATGCAGAACACGCCCTTGATCTAAAATATGCCCGCAATCTCGGAGTTGATGTGGATAATCTTCTCGTCAGCCAGCCAGATTACGGGGAACAGGCGTTAGAAATTGCCGATGCTCTCATCAAGACAGGCGAGATTGATGTTCTGGTTATTGATAGTGTAGCGGCCTTGATTCCCAAAAATGAACTGGAAGGGGACTACGGAGATAGCCAGATGGGTTTACAAGCGCGGATGATGTCGCAGGCAATGCGTAAGCTTACGGGCATTGTTCATAAATCCGATACTTGCGTAATTTTTATCAACCAAATTCGCGACAAGATCGGAGTTATGTGGGGCTCGCCGGAAACCACGACTGGTGGGAAAGCTCTAAAATTTTATAGTTCGATCCGCTGTGACATTCGGCGTATTGGACAAATCAAAGATGGCGAGAATATTGTCGGGTCGCGTACCAAGGTAAAGATTGTGAAAAACAAGTGCGCTCGGCCTTATCAAGAAGCAGAGTTTGATATTCTATATGGCAAGGGTATTTCCCGCCACGCCGATCTTCTCGATCTGTCTGTGCAGGGTGGGTTGATTGAAAAGAGCGGTAGTTGGTTTTCTTGTAGTGGCGAAAGAATTGGACAAGGCCGTGCAAATGCGATAGAATTCCTTGAAACAAATCCAGAAGTAGCAGACAAATTAGAAGCAGAGATACGGGCCAAAGCATGAAACGTAAAATTGTATATTTGGCGGGGTTAATTTCGACCGATTATCCAGAAAGTCTTATCTGGAGGGTAGAAGTCACCCCGATGCTGGAAGCACATGAATTTGATGTTCTTTCTCCAATGCGGGGCAAAGAGAACCTCGTACTGCAATCTCCGGACGGCGGTATTACTGATCCTAATCTGACATCTAAAGATATTATCCTGCGGGATTACCACGATGTTGTATCATCAGATATAATCCTGATGCACCTGGAAAACTTCGGTTCGCCCCGTCCATTGCTGGGCACGATTTGTGAACTTGCATGGGCGTGGGAAATGAAGAAGCCTATAGTTGCTATCGCCCATTCGGACAACAAACTCATGCGGAGCCACCCATTTGTAAAAGAAGCTGTATCGCATTATTGCAGCACTGTCTCAGAAGCAATTGATTTTACCGCGCATCATTTTGGTACAACTCATCGACTGCGAGCGATGATAAATTAGGAGAGGAACGTGTCCGATAAGACCAACCCCAAGGACCTTGTGGGGATTAAAAAAGTCTCAACATTTGTATTCCCAAGCGCAGCAACATTACACGGAAGTCATGCAATGATGTACGGGGCTGGAATTTACGGCCCGTATAACTGGAGAGATAATGATGTTCGTGCCTCGATATATCTTGACGCTTGCGAGCGTCATTTGTTGTCTTGGCGGGAAGGTGAGGAAGAAGCACTGGACAGCGGGGTTCATCACCTCGGACACGCCATAGCCTGCCTTGCAATTATCCTAGACGCAGAGACTACGGGCAATCTTATTGATGACCGTCCTAAAGGTGGTAAAGGCTGTATTGAACTTTTAAATGCGCTTAATGCTAAAATTGCGGGGAAGAAATGAAAGCCGCAACTTGTCATCCAGACCGTTTCTGTTATGCTAAAGGTCTTTGCCGCATTTGCTACAAAAATGTTCTCAAATCTACACCCCGCATAAGAAAAATAGCCCTATGCCATCCTGATAGAAAGCACAAGGCTAAAGGATTATGCGAGGCGTGCTATTGTAAGCAACGGCGTCCTGCTCGTCCTTCTAAACGAAGACTTGAGAAAATTTTGACGAGGAAATATATTCGGCGGAAGTATCTAAACGGTCCACTTCCGGACAAAGTACAAAAGATGCTGGACGGATGGTTGCCGAAGCTAGAGGACCCCGCAATTGTGGTAGACCTTGTACGTAAGATATTTAGTACTCAAAAAGAATTGCGAGGCGTTTACACTGCATGACATTTGATGAATACCAGAAACAGACAGCTTTTACTGCTATCTATCCGGAAGCTGGCGAGGAAACACTAACTGCGATCCAATATTGCACGTTAGGTTTGTGCGGAGAAACGGGCGAAGCCGGAAACTGCGTGAAAAAGTTGCTTCGTGACGGAGATACTCCGGAAAAGAGAAAAGCGCTCTCCAAGGAACTCGGAGACGCGCTTTGGTATTTATCTCAACTTTGTACAGAACTGGACACTAGGCTATCGGACCTCGCAATTGAGAATCTAGCTAAGTTGGCCGATAGAAAAGAACGCGGAGTATTGCAAGGTAATGGAGATTACCGATGACTGCCTTTATCCGCATCGCTGGGACAAGGCGGAGTGCCGCTATATAGATGACCGTCATAAACATTGGGGCAGTGTCCGTGCCCACTAGTTGCAAGGCCGACTCCGACGCCGATAGCGGACCCCGCAACCAGCCCCGCAAGTTTTGGATGTCTGTGAATTGTCGCACATCCGGACAGCATGGATGCAATTAATACAATCGATATAGTCTTGAAACCTATTTTAATCATGAGGACCTATGAAATTAAATGAACAGCAGTTGACGCGATTGAATCGGGCGTTTTATGAAGCAGAATTGGCCACGATGGCCGCCAAGGACAAGATCGCGGAAAAGGATCAGGTAATCGCAGAAATCCAGAAGGAGACGAATTCTACTTTCCAGAACTGGAATTCTTCGACCGGCGAGACGGATTATGTAGAAAGTACGGCTGTGGAGATAATTCCGCCTCGCAAGCGAAGGAAATCCTAGTAAGACGGATACCACTTACCGTTTGCCAAATCTTTGGTAAAGATCATAGGTTGTCCGACGACAGCCGTACTAGCTTTGCCGATATTTCCAGTGGTATCTGTTGTGAAAGCCTGATCTGGAATTAATATCAAACTTGTGGCCCAGTCTCCGAATCCAGAGATTGGGCTTAAATTTTTCATCAAACTTGCATCATTCACATGATGCGAATAAGCATATGGCGCAAGAGTATTGGAGGATAGTGTTAAAGTCGCTCCTTGACCTTTGTTTATTCCGACTACGGCACGTAAACTATCCGAGGGCCGTGCAATAAGCACACCATCAATATCCGGGTACATAGTCGCGGTGCTAGCTTCGTAAACATCTCGAATATAGGCCCTAGCGCTAGCTTGAAATCCAGGGTTATTGGTCATTCTAAATCCAGGACCAAATGGTGGACTTGAAGAACTAATTTGATTAGATAGGGTCCAATCGGTACCTGGCGTATTTACTGAAACATGATCAAGTGTGATCGCCGACAAAGTAGACCCATTCCAGCGAATGAAACCTCCGAGAGCACTATTCTTAATATGAAGTTCACCTGTGGCATTTATGACTTCCGATCCAGCAACCGTTGGATGTAAAATGCAATCTTCGATTGAAATATAACTATCTGAAGAGGCAATCAACCAATCTCCAACGGGGGTTTCGGCTCTAAAACTAACGATTTTTACCTGACCGTCATTACCTCCAGCGATATTGAAATCCACACCGTTATTCGACGATGCACCACCGATTACTGTCATGTTTCCGTTTGCAATAAACAGCCCCGCCGTTGTGTTGCCGTATATCTCTACCATTAAGAAAAGGAAATTAAGCGCATTGAAATTCGCACTGAAGAAGCCGTATGTATTCAATTCAAATCTACAGTGATCAAAAATTATTTCGCTTGATGTTCCAATCCCGCCGGACATATATGCACCATATGTGAAGCCCTGAAAATATAAGTGGGATACGTTATTCCCATTCGTTTGCGTTCCCGCGCCACTATCTCCACCGAACTGTATTCCATAGCCGCCTTTGGCACCCTGATTAATGACGGAGAACTCTTTGAGTACAACGTATTTCTCCAAATTCAAATATATTGCGGCATTCCCACCAGAAGTATCGCAAGTAATAACTGTGGAATTTGCGTTCATGCCCTCAATGTTAATATGATGCTGGGCCGCTGATGTTCCTATCTTCCAGGTTCCAGTCCCTATGTTATAATTACCGGGGCCGAGCCATAGCGTTCCCCCGCCTGCCGCGTCTATAGCGTCCACTGCTGCTTGTAGAGCTGCTAAATCATTAGTTTTTCCGTCTCCAACCGCTCCGAAGCTACGAACATCAAATACTCCTCGTGGAACGGATGATCCTATAACTTTATTTGCTATAACTGTTTGAACAAAACTTGTATTGGCTATAGTTGTAGAATTATCAGTAGATAGAGGCGTCGGGGCGGTTGGTGTTCCAATAAATACTGGAGAATTAAGCGGGGCGACCCCGCCGCTTGCAATAGAAGACGGACTCCACTTGGAACCGTCCCAAATGAGAGTTTGATTTATTTGCGGAATAGTTGGAGCTATAGGATTTCCTTGCAGAGAAGTTGTATTTCCTCCAGCATTAGTAGTTAGATTTCCTTGTAACGTTCCGGTTCCGTCAATCCATCCAATTACATTGCCTTTTGTGTCGAGAAAATGAAAGGCATCTGCATCGGGACCGACAACAATCTGCTGTTGTGATTTAACTTTCGGATTAGGCATATCATATTAAAATAAATAGCAGGCAGTTCCGGCTTTTGCCACACCAGCAAATCCACTTCCGGTGCCGGTCATAGTAATAGCGAAAGTACCAGCAGTTGCAGAAGCTAAGATAGTACCAAAACAAGATGCTTGAAAAACCGTTCCCGCTGGAGTTAAGGTTCCGGTAGTTACTAAATTTGTTGCCCCCGAAGCGCTTATTGGGGAAGAACCATCTACACCGACATCTGCATTTGAGGTTAATATATTACCCGCACCATTTGTTGTTCCAGTCGGGGTTTGCGATAGATTAACTCCAATGGAAAGTGTTGGTGTGGTCCCAGCAGAAACTACCCACATAATATCTGCGCGAAATGCCCATGCTTTTGCTAATGCGGGTAAAGTAAAACTGGCAATATTAGTGGCGGAAGTAGATAGAGTAATATCTGATGTAACTCTAGTTACATTACTTGTAGGGTAGAATAAAGGATTTGCGGAGCCAGTAGTGCTTATAATACCGGCACCCCATGTAATTTGATTATTTCCGGTGGCTGCATCCGCAATCGGTGGTGTAGTTGTATTGAAGGACGAGGATACATGCCATTGAACCGCGTTGCCCGCCACAAGGTCCACGACATTCGCGCCCAAGTTAATACCTGTTGTTGCGCTGGAGCTGTTTACGATAGACGTGCCCACACCCACCGTGCCCGGGGGGATCGATAGCGCATTGCTGCTAACTACAGCATTCGTGACGGTGCCCGCGACGGCAGGAGCGGTAAGCGTTGCGGTTCCGCTTGTATTCCCCGCAAGAGCTAGAACACCGTTTCCTCCGCCAATTACACCGACTGTTAAGGTAGTAGAACCATTGGTAGTAATGAAAGTCTGAGTAGAAGTTGCCTGCCCACCACCACCGAGAACTACGGCGTTACTAGTTAAAGATGCTGCGGAAGTAACAGCCGTCGGAGCTGTTAGATTTCCAGTGGTTGTATTTAGAACTATAGGAGATGAAGCGGTAACTGCAAACGTACCACTAGCATTGGGCAGTGTCAGAGTAGGCGTATTGGCGGCAGCTTGTGCGGTAATTGTGGCAGTACCGGAAGTTGCACCAGTTAGATTCAGCGCTCCAGTACTAGATGTTGCTACTCCGAGTGTTAATTGAGATACTCCATCTGTTGTAATTCCGGCAACAGTTTTAGGCGCAGCTCCCGCACCTCCGCCAAGAACGACGGCATTGTTAGTTAGCGCTCCAGAACTGGACAAAACCGCGCCACTAGAGAAATATGTGACGCCTCCGGAAGTCCCCGCCAAATTAGCGTTAAGAGTTCCTGCCGTAGTAACTGGAGACCCCGTAACTGTGAAGATGCCCGAGGATGCCCCGCTATTTACTGAAAGACCTACAGACGTAACCGTACCCGAACCGCCGCCCCCTCCACCAGAACCGGGAGTGCTTCCAGTTGGAACAGTATATTGTTTATTCATCTAAAAAGTCTCCAATACTGTAACAACTTGGGAAGCCCCGCCAGTTATAGCATAGACTGCCTGTGTGGTCGCAAATCCAATGCTCGTGCCTTTAGTCCCGGCCAAAAGATGCCCGGTAGATGTGGTTACGTTCGATTCTCCTAAGTAGCAATCGTTAGTTCCAGTATTAATTACTTGAAATCCGGAACGCGAGGCATTTGCGGCCACTAGTTGTGTGGCTGTGCCGGTAACAGTGACTTGGGTGCATTTAAATGGATAGAATTGATATCCCATAAAAATTGTTCCTTTTTAGTGTAAGAATGAGTATTTTTGTGGTATAATATATTTCATGAAATTAATACCATTAACGCAAGGATACGAGGCGCTCGTTGACGACGAGGATTACGAAAGGGTGTCGCAGTTTAACTGGTCGGTGCTAATCGCGCCGCATAGCCGAATGATTTATGCCATCGC
>Ga0210410_10000167_pt1 | contig 96637 bp, 74 predicted proteins | sample IncBWC4MmetaG_FD_161058 | JGI IMG/M metagenome (GOLD analysis project Ga0210410, IMG submission 161058) | Forest soil microbial communities from Barre Woods Harvard Forest LTER site, Petersham, Massachusetts, United States - Inc-BW-C-4-M | ecosystem: Environmental > Terrestrial > Soil >... | reverse complement strand
AGGCGTTGATGTATTCATCTTGGGAAATGTGGATGGACTGCAGGAGAGTTTGGGCCATGTAGGCGACGGTGCGGGCGGTTCTGGGCTTTACATCGCCGCGGACCACGGCGGGGATGAGGCGGCCCAGGGCGGTGCCGAGATCGCAGGCGGAGAGATAGTTGCCGGAGAAGAAGTAGGCCAGGTCTTTGCCGAGTGTATCGGCGGCGCAGGCGCGGGCTTCTTTTTGGGCGTGGTCGAAACAGAAGTAGGGATGGTTGCGGATGCGCGGAGTGCGGCAACGGCGGCCATCGGCGAACGAAAACATACACAAGGACACGCGGTCTTTTGCAGACAGAGTGGACATAAAAGTCTCCTTAGATTGAGTTTTGGGGATTTGCGGAAAATTAAAAAACGAAACGCGAAAAACGGACTACTAGAAACGAAAAGAGCACAGGCCCTTCGTTTCACTCAGGGTGAACTGAAGGCTGTGCCACCAAAAGAAAGAACGCCGGCAAGATGCCGGCGCTACAAAATAGAAACGCCCCGGCTGGAGCCGGGGCGCAGTTTCTTACAGGAAAATTGTATCACTACGGTAATGCGTGTCAAGTTAAAAAATTAGAGGGCAAATGCGACCGGTGTAAATTTGGATGGGACTGGCGAAAATGGGCTAGAATCTGGAGAGGAGCATCAAAGAAATGGCTGCAAGCATTATTGTAAGCAATCCAGCGATTCTCAGTGGGGAGCCGGTTTTTCGCGGGACGCGAGTTCCCTTTAAGTCGCTTACTGACTACCTGGAACACGAACGGAGTCTGAGCGAGTTTCTGGAAGACTTCCCCAGCGTGACGCGTGCCGATGCTATCGCCGCACTGGAAGAAGCGCGGATCAGCTTGGCGGCCACTCTGAGATGAAATTGCTCCTTGATGAATGCTTGCCGCGTAGAGCGAAGCTGCTCTTTGCGGAGGCTGGGCACGAATGCGAAACGGTTCGAGACGCGGGATTCAGCGGTAAAGAAAATGGCGAACTGATTGCGCTGGCTGAGAAGAAGTTTGAAGTCCTAATCACTATCGACAAGAACATCCGGCATCAGCAAAACATCACTGGCAGGAATATCGCTATTTTGATTATCCGTGCGGCGTCGAACGATCTCGATGACATTCGGCCGCATGTTCCGCAAGCGCTAGCGGCGTTGACGACCATTCAGCCCGGCCGGATTGTAGAAGTGGGAATTCTCGCTCGATAGGCCTGAAAAAACACCCGGCGGGTCAAATTAAGAATTAGGGGCAAGAGAAAGAAGATTCAAAACCCGCAGCCTTAGAATCGAAGGCTGCGGCACCCGGCGAGGACATGGAAGTCTCCTTAGATTTAATTTTGGGATTGCTGCAGATCGAAAAGCGAAAATAGAAAATGGAAAATCGAAAACCAAGAGCCGGCAAGGTATGCCGGCGCTACAAATATCCTAAAACAGAAACGCCCCGGCTGGAGCCGGGGCGCAGTTTCTTTCGGGAAAATTGTACCACAGTGGTAATGCGGATCAAGTTAAATGATTAGGGGAAAAGAAAGTCAAAAGACGCAGGTTCAAGCTACGAACCTGAGGTACCCGCCCAAGAGCGTCTGCGCCACTCACATTTTCCTTAGCCACTGGTATTTTCTATGAACTCGATAAACTTAAGGCAGAAGTTCTTCAGGTCGTGGGCGGAAATCGTAGCGTGCCAGTCTCCATGCTCGCTTTCAAGAAGAATGGCGACGTTGCTTGGATCTCGATCATCGGATGAGAACTTAACGTTGCCGTGGGCAATGGCATCGCGAACGCGCTTTATGAGTTGGCCGAGGCGTTTTGACGGTGGCAACTCATCCCACACAGGCCATCCTGATTTGTAAAGGTCTGAAAGCGGCTTGCCTCGGATTGCTTTGTCCGCTTGGTCCTCCCAAGGGAAGACGACCAGTCCAAGGCCGGAATTGACAATCTGGGTGACAACATGGACGTCTTCACGGCGAGATTTCGCCTGGTCGATATACAAAAGATTCTTCCTGGTACGCTCCGCAAAACCAAGAGAATCGCCTCTTGATGCCAGTTCCACAGCTTGCCTCAATCCGCCCGGCTTTTGTTTACCCTTAGGGCTGGTCAGTGCCGCTAACAATTTCTACTCCTGTTTGCAGGGCTGCTCTTTTCCATCCAGATCGATGTAATTCGCTTCCGGGGCATCACTGCAGTAGCTGTTTTTGATCTTAAGCCAGGCGGATTTTTCTTGTTCGATTAGGTCCCTTGCCATGTCCGCGCTTCCGCCGGTAAGGTCTTTTGATTCCGCTATGTCCTGGGTAATCATCAGCCTGATTTTTTCCATATACTGAAAGTCCTTCTCCGCGGCTTGCCGAATCATCGCTTGGTTTGCGGCGATCTGCCTCGCATTATTCTGCTCAGCAGAGCGCGCCGCGCGACGAGCGTTGGCGGAATTGAAACCCTGAAGAAAGCATGAAGCGAAGTCATGGCATCCAGACGTGGCGCGATTGGACGGCGTGGCGGGCGCGTTGCCGGCGGAGGCTGGCGCATCGTCGGTGTTCTGCGTTGCGGGTTGGATCGTTGGTGGCTTGTAAGGAACGGGAGCCGGAGGCGTGATCTTCGGTGAGGTGATTTTCGGAGCTGTGACCGGTTGGCTGGCGTCGTCGCCCGGAGCCGGTATGTTGGGAACGCCACCGGGCGTCAGTGGTGTATGGGGGACGTTCGCCGGGCTGCTCGTGTTAATGAGCTTGCCGTCTTTGTAGCACGGAATGTTATCCGGGACGCCCTTCTGGCCGCACGGCGGAGGTGGGGGCGGTGCACCGGTGGATTGGGCACACGTCGGAATAGAAAATGCCGCGAAGAAAAACAAAATGAGCGTCTTCATTTGACCCCCAGATTGATTGTGCGAGCGCTCATGAACGTGCGCGGGAGGAAACTCGAAATACAGCTACTTCGCGGAGAGTAACATATTGTAATGTCGCCCGACAATCGGGGAAGTCAGAGGGGACCTGGCGGGTTTCGCAGGAAGATTTTGGAGGCGCGAGGCGGAATCGAACCGCCGATAATGGTTTTGCAGACCATTGCCTTACCACTTGGCGACCGCGCCCCAGAGAAAACCGGTTGTCAGTTGTTAGTCCTTAGTCTTGAGTCAGAAAATCAACAAACCCCTTTCCATGGTTTACGGAAGAAACTGGATGTCTTCCTTCCCGTCAGAAGCAAATGAGATCTGGACGGGTGAGGCCCCAGGAGAGTGCAGCCTCTCCCGTCCAGTTCCCTGCTCTGTGTTGCACCTGCAAAGTCATGCAGCTCGCTTCCGGTGACGGGTCTAAAGACCCGCCACTACGAGAGCTAAGAGCACAGGCTAAAGCCTGTGCTACTAAAACCGGGCTAGCGGGCGGAGGCGGCTAGCTCGGGCTGGGCGGCGCGGGTTTCGTTGACGATGGGGGCGCCGATGAGGTTGCCCCACTCGGTCCACGAACCGTCGTAATTACGAACGTTTTGGTAGCCGAGGAGATACTTGAGAACGAACCAGGTGTGCGAGCTGCGTTCGCCGATGCGGCAGTAGGCGATGACTTCGTCTTTGCCGTTGATGCCCTTGGACTCGTAGAGCTTTTTCAGGTCGTCGAAGGACTTGAAGGTGCCATCTTCATTGGCGGCCTGCGCCCAGGGGATATTCGCGGCCTGGGGAATGTGACCGGCGCGCTGCGCGGTCTCGGACATTCCCGGAGGCGCGATAATCTTTCCGGTGAATTCGTCCACGGAGCGGACGTCGACCAATTGGCCGGGCTTGCCGCCGTCCACGATGGCGAAGACTTGCTCTTTGCGGGCGCGGATGGAATCGTCGGTGGAAGAGACACGGTACGTGGCGGGCGCGACTTTCGCCGCATCCTTGGTCACTGCGCGCTTCTCTTCCAGCCATTTCTTGCGGCCACCGTTGATCAGACGAACGTCCTTGTGGCCGTAAATCTTCAATTGCCACAGAGCATAGGCGGCAAACCAGTTGTTGTTGTCGCCGTAAAGAAGGATGGTGGTGTCGTTGGAAATGCCGGAAGCGCTGAGGAGCTTCTCGAGAGTGGCGCGGTCAATCAGGTCGCGGCGAACGCCGTCCTGGAGCTGCGTTTGCCAGTTCCAGGCCACCGCGCCGGGGATATGGCCCTGATCATAGGCGGTAGTGTCCACGTCCACTTCGACGAAGCGAAGATTGGGGGAGTTCAGATTCTGAGCGGCCCAATCGGTTGATACCAGAACTTCGGGCTGTTTGTACTCGGACATTGCTTATCTCCTTGTGCGTTTTCGAATCGAAATTTTTTGCGGCCAAAATAAAAATCCCACCTGCCGATTGATTCCTGGCGGTGGGCTGTAAAACTCTTGGGCTAAGTGAATTTGCTAGATGCTTAGCCTCCCCGCGCCAGAAGACACACGCGTACAACACATACAACAGATGCACATTGCGGCGTTCTTCTGGGGGTAAGCCAACATTTTGCAAGGATACATGGCAGGGATGGTTTTGGCAATAGGACTCTTGGGACAGAGTTCCGGCCACATCTTACGAGCGAAAACGCCCCGAAGAACGGACCTGCTGGAGAACCGCTTCGAGGAAATTCTCGGTCTGCGGCCAGCCGTAGATGCGAACGCCAAGCTTGGCGGAGATGCGAGAGGAGATTTGCGCGGCCATGGAGGTGCGAATACCGGGCTCCCAATCATTGCGGCGCTGAATGAAAGTTTCGATGAGACGCATTTCCTCGAGCGTGATGCTCGAAGCATCGAAAGGCGGCAAGGAGGCGTCGGGAGTCGCTTCGGCGATAGGGCGCACGCCTTCCAGGGATTTTTCATGGACTACAACCGTGCCCGCGACAAAGTCCCCGAGCCGCTTGCTTTGTTTGCTGAAGATCATGCAGATCAGTCCCACGCCATACAGCGCGGGCATTTGATCGACAATGCGAAGAAGATTGCGAACGATGGCGTCGTAAGCGCTGATGGGCCTGCCGTCGTCTTTCATGACACGCAATTGAGCGTATCGCTTGCCGGGGGTCTGCCCGTTCCAGATGGCTTCAAAAAAAGCGTAGTAGGCGGAGTTGAGCAGAAAGATTCCGATGATCACTCCGGCAATGACCCACTGGGATGCCAAGCCTCCGAAAATCCTCAGTCCCGGCAGTATGATCAGGGTGGCGATCACGAGAACGAGTCCCACCGCCAACTGGATCGCCGTATCCGCCGCCAAGCCGAGGAACCGGCTGCCGATGCCGGCAAGCGGAAATTCGAGGGAAGTTTGTTCCGGCGTATCGATGGTAAGCTTATCGGGAGAATCCATCCGTGATCTCCACTCGCTGGATTGAAAAGCGCCGCTTGCACTGGACACGGCTCGAACGCCTGGTGGAAAACAGCGGGCGCAGGGGCGTTTCCGCGCTGTCGCCCAGCGAGCTCCAGGAACTGGCCCTATTATATAGGCAGACAGCTTCTGACCTGGCGAGCGTTCGAGAAGATCCCACCAGCAGTCAACTGGCACTTTACTTGAATCAATTGCTTGGCCGAGCGCACAACCTGATCTATATGGGGCGCAAGGCCACCGGGCGCGGGATGTGGACTTTTTTCAAGGATGAATACCCGGCCGTTTTCCGCGCGACCTTCCCCGACACGTTCGCGGCATTTTTAATTTTCCTGGCGGCCGGGTTCGCCGGGTTTCTGATGGGCATTGCGGACCCTGGATTTTCGCGGCATGTGCTGGGGCCCAGCATGATGGAAACGATCGAGAAGCACAAGATGTGGACCGATTCGATTGTGACGATCAAAGCCACGGCGTCGAGTGCGATTCTTACGAACAATCTGAGCGTGGCTTTTGCCACTTTCGCGATGGGAATTACGGCAGGGATCGGCACGGTGTACATGATGCTGGTCAACGGATTGCTAATAGGGGTCATCAGCGTGGCGTGCTGGCGCGAGGGGATGAGTCTCCAGTTGTGGGGCTTTGTCTCTGCACATGGGGTGCTGGAGCTGCCGGCCATCTTCATCGCTGCAGGAGCAGGTTTCGGACTGGCGCGGGGCTTGCTGTTTCCCGGATCCTTGCCGCGAAAGGAATCGCTGGTACGCGCGGGAGCCACGAGTGTGCGGCTGGTGCTGGGAACGATTCCGATGTTGTTGATCGCCGGTTTCGTGGAGGGATTCATCTCGCCGACGAGCCTGCCTTATTCGATCAAGTTCATGCTTGCCGGAGGCTTGTTCACGCTGCTCGTTCTTTATCTAGCGCATAAGCCCGCCGCCGCGAAGCAGACACCCGCTTCCGCGACGCCGGCCCCTTCGCCAGCGGCCTAGTTCAGATTAGGCTGCGTTCTTTTGCCAGAAGATATTGGTTTACCACCGCGGAAGAAAGCTTCGCTGGGTCCACCTCGAGGGTTAGCGCTCCCTGCTGACGCAAAGTGCGCAAGAGAAAATCCCGGCGTTGCACAATCTCCTGGGCCGCGGCGATGTGGAACATCTGGCGGGAATCCTTGGGGCGCTCGCGGAGCATTCCCCGCAAATCGGGCTGGCCGATGACGGTGAACAGAACGAGATGGCGCCGAGTCAGGTGGGCGGCGCTTTCAACGACTTCGGGAGTGGTGGCGGTCTCCGAAAGATCCGTAAGCCAGACGACAAGACTGCGCCGCTTTTGCACAATTGCCAGCGCCTCGACAGCGCGCCGGTGATCGGCTTCCAGCTCTTCCCCGCGAACTTGCGAAAGAATTTCGAGAAGAGCGCGTACCTGAGAGGGGCCGCGGCCCGCGGGGAGCTGAAATTGCACGCGGCGGCCGTAGGCGAGGAGAGCAACTTTGTCGCCGGAGTACATCGCGACCTGCGCGAGCGAAAGAGCCGCGGCCACCGCATAATCCAGCTTGCTGAGGCCCAGGATGCGAGCCCGCATGAGGCGTCCGGCGTCCAGAACAAGCCAAACGGTCTGGCTTCGTTCGATCTGGTAAGACCTGCTGATGAGCTTGCCGCGGCGAGCGGTGGCGCTCCAGCAAATGTCCCGCCACTCATCGGTTTCGCGATACTCGCGCAAGCTTTCGAATTCGCGTCCCTGGCCGGGGAGATGCTTGTGCCGCTTTTCGAGAGCAATCTGGCGGCTGCGGATGAGATAGATGGTGTCGCGCTTGGATTCTTCGAGGTTGGGATAAATGCGGATGGTCTGCCTAGTGGCGGCAGAGGCCCAACGCTCGGCGAGGCGCCAGGCACTTTGATAGCGAAAAGAAACGGCTCCGAAAATCGCGTCGCCACGCTCGCGCGGGCATACGTCATAAGTGCCGATGCCGGTCGCGCCGTGCGGAGCGGAGATCGTTAAGTTCGGAATTTCGCCGCGCATCGAAACCGGAACATCGTCCTGGACTTCCGCGGTGATAGAGCAGGCGCTCGTATTCAGCAACTTCAGGGTGAGGCTGGCATCACCGGTCAGCTGCAGGGCAGCATTCCAGACGCGGCGGATCTCCAACTGTTCCTGTTTCGGAAGCCTCCGCAGGTCCAAGAGCCACGCAGAGAGCACGGCGGCGTCCCAGGCCAGCATGGCAAAGAGAAACCTGGGATCAGCCCAGGCCGGACCGAGCCACACCGTGCCGATGAGAAGGAGAAGAAAGAAGCGCCGGCCGAAGGCAAACGAAAAGCGGCCTGAAGCTCTTCCTCGTGCGCCAACGTCCGGCGGAGCGAGTTGGGAAGCGGCGCTCACTTGGGGACTTCGACCACTTTCAAGACTTCGCGAACCACTTGATCCGCGGTCATTCCTTCGAGGTCGGCTTCGGGCTTCAAAACGAGGCGATGGCGAAGAATTGGAAGAGCGGCAGTTTTCACGTCATCGGGAATGAGGAAATCGCGGCCCTCGGTTGCGGCGATGCCTTTGGAGAAGGCCATTAGGCTGATGGCGGCACGCGGGCTAGCTCCCAAGCTGACGGCGGGCCAATTGCGCGTGCGAGCAACCAGGGAGACCATGTAACGGAAGAGCGCGGGCTCAACGCGCACGGCGGCGGTTTCTTCTCGCGCGGCTTGAAGCGTTTCCGCCGACACCGTCTCGATCCCGACTTTCTGGAGCTCGCGGGGATCGAAGCCGTTCTGTACATTTTGGAGAACCTGGGCTTCCTGTTCCGCGTCAGGATAACCGATGCGGATTTTTGCAAGAAACCGGTCCAGCTGGGCTTCCGGCAAGGGGTAAGTGCCTTCAAACTCGATGGGGTTCTGCGTGGAAAAGACGGCAAAGAATTTGGAAAGTTCGTGGCGGGCGCCGTCGATGGTGACCTGGCGCTCTTCCATGGCTTCGAGAAGCGCGGACTGCGTGCGCGGCGGAGTGCGGTTGATCTCATCCACAAGGAGAAGATCGGTGAAAATCGGCCCGCGATGCAGAGTGAACGAGCTGGTCGAAAGATTGAAGACGTTGGCGCCGAGAACATCCGCGGGCATGAGGTCGGGAGTGCATTGCACGCGCTGAAACTTCAGCTGGAAGACCTGCGCCAGGGCCTTTACGGCGAGCGTCTTGGCGAGGCCCGGCACGCCCTCCACCAGGGCATGGCCCCCTACGAGGAGAACTAGAAACAACTGGTCGAGCGCGTCTTTTTGCCCGACGACGACCTTCGCCAGTTGCGCGCGAACGTGCGCCGCCAGATCATTGGCTTTACTCATTCAGTCCGCCTTTCGCTAGGTTGCGTGCGCCGCACTTCGAGGCGCGTGGTGTAGTCAAAAATTTCCTGCGTCAATTGGAGCGATTCCTCATCGCTCAGCTCGACGATGCGCTCGTCGCGTTCGGCACGTTCCAGCGTTCCGAGGAAGAGATCCTGTTTCCAACCGAGGGCTTCATTGGCGCTCCGCGCGAGATCGGAGGCAGGCACGTCGGGGGCAAGCCCGAGTTGGCGCGTCAGCAGGAATCGCAGCCTGTGGTGGGCGATATGAACCGCAGCCGCCCCGGCGTGCCTGGTGGCGTACAAATCTCCCAGCGTCTCGACAAATTCCAGCGGGGAAAGCCGCGAAATTTTCGCGGGCATACGGACGGGGCCCAGCCTCCGCGAATAAGTCGCGACAATGGCGAGAAACACTAAACCAAGCTGTAGCATCCCCCAGGGAAGCGGAGTCTGCCTCATATATGCCCACAGCGAACCGTGCGCCCCGTGAAAATATTCGTCCCAAAGAATGCGCGTACCGTTCGCAGGCCCGACGGAGTTGAGAAAAAGAGTTAAATTGCTTGCGTCTCGTATTCCGCCATTAGTGAGCGGCGTGTTCGCGCCCCACCAAATCACTTCCCCTCTTCCAGCCTGATAATTGATGACTCCAGCCGTGTCTTTATTTCCGTAGATGACGAGTTGCGAAGAGGCCTGGGGCTGCCAATTTTGCGGCGCCAACATTTTGATCTCCGGCGCGTCCGCCGCCAAGGGAGAAGGCATCTGCGGCGTGAACGTTTTCTGCTCGTCAAGCTCATCGCCTTCCGTAAACGAAGGAGCATCGGGAAGAAGCTTTGCCGCGCTGGAGCCCGTGGCCAGAATGCGGCCCCCGCCTTGCAGGAATTCACGAATGGCCGCACGGTCTTCACTCGAAGGCGGAATGACCGGCTCGGCGAGAATCAAGACTTCATTCGCGTGATCTCCCGGAATTTCCGCGGGAGCATTTTCCCATCGTTCGACGTGGTAGCCGGAATCCCGCAGCAGAAGAAAAGCGGCCTTGGCGCCATCCCAAGCGGCCGAGTAAGTCGAAGGAAATCCCTGGCCGCCTTCCGTTTTTTGCGGAGAGATCACCGCGGAGGCGATCAGCACCGCCATCAGGAGTATTCCCGCGCCGATTAAGAGTTTGCGGTCAGCGCTGTCGAGGCCTTTAGGCATCCCATCTTCTCCAATTGTTCCTTGGCAAGAGACCAATCGCTCGGCGAGGCCGGCCGGTAGCCATACCAAATCAATTCGAAATGCGACGTCAGGTCACGGAGCAACCGTTGCTCGTCGGGATGATGCTCCAACAGGCGAAGCGATTCTCGCGGAGTACGCGCGCGGTCCCGCGCCAGGACATGAATGTCTTCCAGTTTCGCGACGGCCGCCCAATACGCGCAGCGAATGGCCTCCCGGAAGTCCCCGCGCTCGCCAGCGGCCAGCGCTTCATTCACCCATTGCCGCGTGTCGCTCGGAACTGCTTTCGGCGCCGGTTCATTTTCCGGTGCACGCGATTTGTCAGCAAGCCAGCGCCAAACCATGCCGCAAAGCGCAAGAAAGGCCAGGATCATCACGGCCCACGCCAGGGTATTTCCGGTCTTGGAGCTGATGTGCAGCCGCATGAACAACCTGATGAGACGCTCGGTGAGCCAGCGGTTGATTCGTGCGAAGAGCAGATCCATGGCGCTGGGACCTTTTGCGCCCTGGAATTCTCTCCTTGCCAGGATCTTATCCAGACGCTCTTTGGCTTTAGATGGGTTTTCTCTTTGTTCGGCAGTTTCCATGTCCGCGGCTGCTTTGCGCATGGCGCTCAGGCGGAGATTAAGGTCCCGAATAATTTTGTCGGAGTCGTTGGGGTGAACCTCTAATTCGCGGAGCTTGGAAGTGATTGGTTCGGTGGAGACTTCGAAAGTGGTTTTCTCCGAGCGCACGGACCATACCGGAGGCAGAGAACTCTTTAGTTGATGGATTTCGCCGGGAGTTTTGACGGCTTCGGCGCAGCGATCGAGCTGCGCTGCGTATTGCTTCAGGTCGTATTCCTGCGGCGAGGACGAAGTTGCAACCTGCTGCGCACAGAGATACACCGGAGCAACGAGAGGTACAGCGGCGCAATATAAGAAAAACTTAAAAATAACTCGAGGTACCAAGGCGCTCCCCGGATCCCGTATTTCCATTCAGATGGCCGAGGGAGCACCCGGAGCCGGCTGCGATCCCAGAGAGGCCATCAAGTGCTGGACGTCAAACGCCTCTTTGCGCACGCGCAGATTGTAATACATCAAGGAGAACGCAATCGTGCCAATCGGGCCGACAAGAACTTCGGAAAGGAACGCGGACAGATTCTTCAGGACGACCATGCCCAACGAGAGCGTTTGATGAGCCTTCAGCGCATCCGCTTCGAGGTATAAGAAGGGAGCCTGGAAAATCAGAATTCCGACATAACTCAGAACGGCAACCAACAGAAAAATCAAGAAAATCTGGAAGCCATGTCCCTTGGTGAGTTCGAAACTCCGGCCGATGGATCTAACTGCACCCGAATCCTCCAGCATCGCGGAAGGAATGACTACGGCCGTACGGCATAGGAGGACGATCAGAAGAATGAACCCAAGTATCATGCCAAGACCAACAATCACCGGGCTGCGGAGAATTGCACCCACAAAGACAATCGCCGCGAAACCAGACACCAAAGTAATAAAGAAAATGAGGAACAGAAAAAGGATGCGAAACACTTTCGTTCCCACCCGGCCGTATGCATTGCGCAAAGTGGGTGTATGTCCGAGGTAAAGATCGGATACTGCAAAAATTGTTGCAGCGTGCGCCGCACCCGTGAGGAGAGCATAGAAAAACAAGACAACGAATCCGCCGGCGGCCATGCCAGCTAGCAGGCTAACCGATGGCATGCCGCCCTCCGGTGCGGTCGCCGCGTTACCGCGGCCCATCTGCGCAACAACCACATTGATGACCAGGAGCAGGAGATAGGGAAGGCTGACAATCCCGGCGAAGAGCCAGAAATTCCGTTTATACAAGGAGAAGGTGCGATCCAGGACTTCGCCAAGACTCATCGGACGCAAGTCAGCTTCCGCCATGTGTGCCTCCAGAGGACGCAACCTGAGTGAACGCATAGGAACACAAAGTTATCTCCAACGCAAGTACCGCTGGAAGAATTATGATTGGGCAGCTGGAAACAGTGGGAAAAAGTCGCCCGTTGCAAGAATTGCCGCGAACGCTGTACAGTGAATTAGTCGCAGATTGTGCGCCCGTAGCTCAGTTGGATAGAGCGTCTGCCTTCTAAGCAGAGGGTCCCCAGTTCGAATCTGGGCGGGCGCGCCACTCTTTCAGGCATCGTCTCGAACGGCAGAAGTGCTTCCGGTTGCAGAAAGGCTCTCGCGATTTACGTACCAGTCATTCGGTAGATGCTGCGCTTCGAATTCTCAATTCATCGATTTTCCGGCCTTCGTTCCCGCAAATACTGAAAAGCTTCCTTATAGGTCCTCTGCGCCTTTTCATTCGTGGGCCCCGTCCGTCTTCTCCTGGGCCGATAGGGGCACCACAACAAAAGCACAATCAGACTGATTTGGATAAGGCGTATTGTACGTCTCTTGCCGGAAAATAAACGCCGCGCTTGGCAGCGGTGAGTCCCCGTACCTTACCGCCGAAGCCTGATTTTTCTCATGGTGATCGATCAGGGCTATTTGAATTCTATTCCTGGCGCTGGGCCTCCCGGGGCAGTGCGAAACGTCTCCGTCGAACGTTTGTTTGGGAAGCCCAACGATTGCTCTAAAGTCCAGAAAATACTATACTTAGCCACCGTCGAAGCTGCCGCTGGGGGGTGCTTACGTGAAAGTTTTTCGACTGCTTTTTGCCTTTTTTCTCTGCCTCCCTGCTTATCAAATCCTGGCTCCTGGCACTGCCGGTTCCCATGTCGATGCCCGCCCCTTGGAGCAGATTCACACTTATATCTCTTCCGGTTGGGATTCCCTTACGCGTACTATCACCGATTGCAGCACGGTGGTGGATCCGAAACTAACGCAAGGTTCTGTCCTGTACCTCCCGGCCGACTACCAGGCTCCGCCAGCGATTCAGCAGCTGCAAACAAAGTGCAACATCAAGGTCGATCACTTGCCCGCGGTCATTCATCGTCCGGGAGAGATGAACCCCATGAAGTTGGAGCAGCCCGGGCTTCTCTATCTCGAGAATCGCTACGTAGTGCCGGGTGGGCGCTTCAATGAAATGTACGGCTGGGACAGCTACTTCATCGTCGTCGGGCTCGTGAGGGATGGCCGCATTGATCTTGCCAAAGGAATGGTTGAGAATTTTTTCTTCGAGATCGAGCACTATGGCACGGTTCTCAATGCGAATCGCACTTATTATCTGACGCGCTCTCAGCCTCCCTTTCTCAGCTCCATGATCATGTCCGTTTATGAAGCGCAGAAGGCCGCTGGGCATGGTGACTCTGCCTGGCTGGCAAGAGCCTACAATTATGCTGCAAAAGATTATGAGACCTGGGTGCGCGAACCGCATCTTGCCGGGAACACGGGTCTCTCTCGTTATTATGATTACGGCGACGGACCAACCCAGGAAAGCCTGAAGGACGAAACTGGTTTCCATCGCAAGGTGGTGGACTATTTTCTCTTGCACCCCTCCCTCAACGCGAACTACGTCCTTTTGAGCAGCAAAGACAAATCAGGAGAAGCTGTTCTCGGCCGCAAGTACACAGCCCAGGTTTGCGAAAGCGCCACTACGATGGAAAGGGCTGATTGCGAGCCCGCGGATTCCGTCTCGCTGAGCGCCGACTACTACAAGGGTGACCGGGCGATGCGCGAATCGGGATTCGATGTCTCGTTCCGGTTCGGGCCTTACGGTGCGGCCACCCACCACTATGCTCCTGTCTGCCTGAACAGCCTGCTTTACAAAACGGAGAAGGACCTGGAAGAAATGAGTTTGCTTCTGGGCCACAAGGATGAGGCCGGGAAATGGCATCAGCGCGCGCGGGAACGCCAGGAAAGAATCGTAAAGTATTTCTGGGACGCCGGCCGCGGGCTTTTTTTCGATTATGATTTCGTGGCCCAAAAGCGCTCCAGCTACGAGTACATCACCACCTTCTATCCGCTGTGGGCCGGGCTCGCCTCCGAGGAACAGGCAAGTGCGGTGCTCCGCAATGTTTCCGTCTTCGAGCAGCCAGGTGGATTGCTGATGAGTCCGCACGAAACCGGCGCGCAGTGGGATTATCCGTATGTGTGGGCGCCTACGGAGTTTCTTGCCGTTGAAGGGATACGCCATTACGGCTTTTCCAAGGAGGCCGATCGCCTGTCCTATCAATTCCTCTCAGACGTCCTCGAAAATTTCCAGCGAGACGGAACCATCCGCGAGAAATACGACGCCGTTCGCCGCTCCTCGGAAACCCAGGTGTCCGCTGGATATCATCAGAACATCATAGGCTTTGGCTGGACCAACGGCGTTTTCCTGGAGCTGCTGCATGGCCTGCCAAAAGGCGAAGTGGACCGCCTCAACAGCGACAAGACAGGAATCGCTGAAATCAAGAATCCGCAATGAGAGCTGATTTAGGCTCTACGCTCGCACGTGCTTCAATCGGGCGTCTTCAGGAGCGGGCGTTGCGCCGCGTTGGCTTGCCACCCATGCTCCTAGCCTGTTCGCCGCTTCATTCATCACGGGCAGCGGCGCGCCGCGCAAAAAATGATGGATCAACCCCGCCGTAAACGCATCGCCGGCCCCCACGGTATCCGCAACCGTGGTCCGGAAGCCGGGATGCTCATGCAAGTACTGCTCGCTGACCAGCAAACTTCCCTTTGCCCCGCGGGTGACGCACACCAGCTTCAGGCCATATTCGCGTCGGAGCCACTGCGCGGAAACAATTTCCTCGGACGGCGGTGCGCCCAGCAATTGAGCGACTCGAGGAAGCTCCTCATGATTCAATTTCATGACGTCGGCAAGCCGGATGGAATCCTTTAGGACTTCCCTTGAGAAAAAATGTTGGCGTAGATTCACATCGAAGACCAAGGTCGCTTTCGGTTTTGCCGCCGCCAGGAATTTGTGAATGGTGGCGCGGGAATCGGCGGACCTTTGCGCCAGCGAGCCGAAGCAAACCGCATCCGCTTTTTCCGCCAGCGCTTTCCATTCCGGCGTCCAAGCCATGAAGTCCCAAGCGACACCCTCAGTGATCACGAAACTCGGCTGGCCGTGCGAATCGACCTGCACTTGAACGGTGCCGGTCGGATGCCTCTCGTCGCTCTGAACAAAAGTGGTTTGCAGCCCGAGCTTCCCGAGCTGCAGGCATGCTTCTTCCCCGAGTGCGTCCTTGCCAGTGCGGCTGGCGACGATTCCGCAGTCCCCGAGCAAATTGGTGATGTAAGCAAAGTTCGCGGGCGCTCCGCCCAGTTGTTTCCCCTCGGGAAACATGTCCCAGAGCAATTCACCAAGTCCAACGATGTTGAACGCCGGTCTCTTCATGGGATGAGGAACCCGTCTAAGGCTTCGCGTCCTGCTGCGCCTGCAACTGTTCCGACAACTTCAGCTCGCGGTCCGCTTCTTCATTCCTCCCCAGCTCCCGGTAGGCCTGCCCGAGCAAATGGTGCGGCACTGGATTGTTTGGATCCATCGCGAGAGCCCGTTGCAACGCGCGGACCGCCAGCGCCGTTTCGCCTTTTTTCTCCAGCACCTTTCCCATCAGGATGTACGGCCCCGTCGACGTGGCGTCGAGCCAGATGGACCTTTGCAAAAGTTTTTCCGCTTCTTCGTACTTCTGCAAACGAGAGTAAGCGTCCGCCAGCTTGTAATACACCGCGGCCTCGCCCGGATTCAGTTCCAACTCTTTCTGAAACTGCTCGACCGCTTCCGGCAGGCGCGATTTATAAAGGTAGAGTTCCCCCAGCAGCATATGCGCGCGCGGAAGCTTGGGATCCAGTTCCACCGCCTTCTTCCCGTACTCCTCCGCCACCGGAGTAAAATCCTGCCGCAGCAGCATGCGCGCTGCAATCAAATACCCCGCCGCGGAATCCTCCGGCACGCCGAACATCCTGGCAAACGCCTTGCGCGCGCTCGGATAATCCTTCGTCTGCATGTAGCAGACCCCTAAAATATACGCGGCATCCACATTTGCACTGGGATACCACCCCTGCACTTTCTCCAGCGGCGCGATGGCTTCCGCCGGCCGCCCCGCCAAGTAGTACGACAGCCCCATCAACTGCGTCGCTTCGTTGTCCGACGGATCTTCCTGCAACGCTTTCTTGAAGCTCGCTGCCGCCTTCACATAGTCGCCCTTCTTGTAATAGACGACTCCCAATTCGTGCGAAAGCCCTTTCGTATCCGGATGATTCGCGGCGATACCTTCGAGCCGCGCGATCGCTTCATCGAATTTTCCTTGCTGCGCAAGCCGCCGCGCGTCCGCCATCTCCGAATCCGCTGCCACGGACTGTTTCGGTTTGGGCGCTTCCGCTTGCTGCGCAGGCGGGCACGCCATCATGGAATCGGCCGCCAGCAATAAACCAGCAACCAGCAAGACCGAAGCGCACGCCCACCGCGGCGTCACCCCGCCGGCAAAGCAGCTCACGCGTTTGCGTCCATTCGCCCGTAGCGCTGGCCAGCCCCGAGCTTCGCCCAAGGGCTTCCTTGCCGGATCTTGTTGCTTCATTTCATTCACCTTGCGACCAGCTTAACCATATCTCGAAACAAAAAAAACGGGGAGCCCTTGCGGGCTCCCCGTCGGGGTGGTGGGGTGTCCTCGTCCTTGTTAGAAAACTACGCGGAAGCCGAACTGGAGTTGCCGCATGCCAACGGGCGAACCCGGGGCGGCATCGGCTTCGATGTCCGTGATCTGGCCGCCGTTTGAACAATCCACGCAGCCGTTGGGGAGTGCCAAGACCGGATGGTTGAAGAGGTTGTACGCATCGAAGCGGAACTGCGCCTTGACGCGCTCGGTGATGGTGAAGCTCTTCGAAAGCGCCATGTCATCGAAGAAGGCGTGCGGACCGCGCATGGAATCGAAGCCAGCGTTGCCGATCTGGCCGCAAGCGGGCATGGCGAAGGGGCCAGAGGTCGGACGAGCCGTCTGGCAGGCGTCAGAACTCCCGGTAATGTTCGTGGGAGAGTTGGGGATTTCCGGAAGGTTGTTCTGACTCAGAGTCGGAATCGGCGTGAACCAGAACGTTCCAGCTGCGGTCGTGGTAGCTCCAGTGTGGAGCGCTTGGCCGCTTACCAGGTTAGGACGGCACGGTCCGGCGTCAGAGATCTGACCGCAATTCTGAAGGCTGGGCGTCCACGGGAGGCCGCTGCCCCAAGTCAGAGTGTTGGTTATCTGCCAGCCTCCAACCACATAATCCATGCCGCGGCCAACATCGCCCATGAACTTCTTGCCTTTGCCGACGGGCAGCTCGTAGATGGTGTTGGCCACAAACACGCTGTTTCGATTGTACGGGTTGGGTCCGTAAGCGTACGCCTTGTTTACGTCAAAGTAGCCCGCGTCGTAGTCATAGGCACGAGAATAGGTGTAGTGCGCAATGAACTGAAGTCCATAGCTGGTGCGCTTTTCAGCCTTGATTTGCAGCGCGTTATATTTGTCGTCGGCGTCGTTACCGAAATAGGCCGTATCGACGGCGCAGCAGGTCAACGGCACCAGAGTCGGAACTCCGTTGACGACCTGCGTCACGCTGAAGCCCGGATAGGTGAATGCTGGAACGCCGTTCAAGAAGTACTTCCGGCGAAAAGATTGTGGGACCGAGGGTACGAACGCTTGTTTGCAATCGAACGTCGTCGCCGGTGCTGGGTTAGGCGTGCATTGATAACCGTCGTTTCCCGTACCGATCGCAGGCTCGTTGTTGTTGTAAGACGGCCCCTGACCAGCGAATACGTGAGTTCCCTTGTTGCCGATGTAGCTGACAGTAAGATTTATGGTTGGCGTGATCTGCCGCTGAAGGGTGGCATTCCACTGGTCGATAGTGGGGAGCCGTTGAACGGTTGGGCGGGTTCTGGGCTGCACAGTCCCGTCTGGCCCGAATAACGGCAAGGTGCCACCGGATGAGATATCGCTCAGGATGTTCGCGAAAGAAAAGCCTGGAGGGCCCTGAGTCAAGTTAAACACTGGGGTGCGATTATTCGAGTTGAGCGGATTCAGGTTTGTGTCCTGAATGGTTTGGTTGGCTAGAACCGGCAAGTTCTGCGTCACGACGTGGCCAAAGTTGGATCCGAACACGCCGATATCAAATCCGCGCCCGTAGCCGATGCGGATAACGGTCTTAGGATCAAGCTGATAAGCGAAGCTGAGACGCGGCGCAAAGGCCTTCAGCGTATTGTTAATATTGCCATTCAGGCCGATCGGGCCCTCTCCTGCCACACGAATTACACCCTGATCCAGGTTGGAGAAACCTCCGTTATTCTTGCCATTGACACTTTCAGGGAAATAGATTTCCCAACGCAAGCCGTAAGTCATCGTGAATTTGGGGCTGATGCGCCAGGAATCCTGACCATAGAAGAACCAGCGCTTCTGCCGTTCAGCAGCGTTCAAGCTGTTGCTGACGAAACGGTTAAACGATGTAACGTCCCCCAACAGGAGCGTAGCGAGCGCCAAGCCCCCATTACCTCCGTTGGAGGTATCGCCGGAATCGAAATTCAACAGTCCGGTGCGGCTGGCGTCGCTAGGAACACGCAGGTTTTCGGCATAGCGGATGTCCGCGCCGAACTTGAAGGTATGGTTGCCCTGGATACGCGTCCAGTTGTTTACAACCTGGAACTGCTGCTCGCTTTCGGTCAACGGGCAATTGCAACGGCCGATATTTAGGCCATCGCCGAACGCCGACAAACTTGCTGTGCCGGTGAACTGGAACCCTGACAGGCCGCCGGTTTCAGGAGGACCGACAACGTTGGGCCCGGAGTTGAGTCCGGGAAACCCGAGTTTATCCATGGGACTTTGACTCGCGTCGGAGTAGTGCGTTTGCGGATTGTACTTGAAATACCCGAAACGAACATCCGTGAGCCACTTGACGCCGATGGCTTTGGTAAAACCAGTGGCCAGGCTGTAATCGTGATTGATCGAGGATCCGTTCAACCCGCCCGGACCAAAGCCAAGGCCACCCAAGGCGCCGAGTCCGCCAAGTCCGGACAGGGAAAAGTAGTCGAGGCTGAATCGCCCGAACACTTGGAAGTTGTGGGGAGCAGCGTAATCTATGCGGGTGTCAAATGACTTCTGGTTGAATGGGCCAGCACCCGTTGACACGAAGTTGTTGCTCAGGCAGTTTACCGTTGCCGGCGTAACAGGCGTAGGGCAAGTGACGGTCGGGGTCGGGAACAAGGCCAGCAAGCTTTGCACATTCGTGGGAACGCGATTGATCGCAGGGTTTGCACTGATGGGAATCAGATTGCCCGCAAACGCTGTGCGGCCTGCTCCCGTTTGAGCATTACCGGTCCGGGGGTCAAAAATATCACCGCTGCTGCCCAAGCCCCCAGAGTACTGACTTAAGTCGCAAAACCCTGGAGTTGCACTCTGAGGGTTCGTCGCGAGAACGCAACTTTGGAGCACTTCCGCGGTCGGAATCGTATACAGGTTGGTGATGCCCTGCTGCTGCTTGGTGCCCTGATAGTCGCCAAAGAAGAAGAGTTTGTTCTTGAAGATGGGACCACCCACTGAACCGCCAAACTGCTTCCAGTTCGCGCTAGCCAGAGGCACGCCCGGTTTGTTGGTGAAGGGGTCGCGCGCTTCCTGGCCGCTGCCGCGATAGAAGAAGAAACCACTGCCGTGGAATTCGTTTGAGCCGGATTTGGTTTGTACCCTGACGATTCCCGAGGTGGCCTTGCCGGATTCCGCGTCGTAGTCCTGAAGCGCGATTTTCGCTTCACCGATGGCGTCGAGGTTTGGATTCACGACGATGATGCCGAGGATGGGGTCTTGGTTATCGGTGCCGTCGAGCTCAAAGTTCGTGCCCGAGAAGTGCTGCCCATTAACCTCAATCTGGCCGCCACCTTGTGGATTTTCCGTGGCCGCGTGGCTGAAACCGGGCAGTTTCTGAGTGCCGGGCGAAAGCAGTTCGAAATTGGTGAAATTCCGGTTAAGAATTGGCAGGTCTTCAACGTACTTCTGGCTGAACTGCACGTCCACATCGGCGCGGTCCGTCTGCAGTTGCGGCACTTCGCCCGTGACTTCCACAGTTTGCGTGACAGCTCCGACTTGAAGTTGTATGTCGACACTCGCCGCAGCGTCCGCTGACACTCCGACGTTCGGTATATCCGAAACCTTGAACCCGGTGGACTCCACTCGAATTTTGTACGTATCGGGGATCAGGTGCGTGACGGAATAGTTGCCGCTTTCGTTCGTTGTGGTATCAAAGACAAAGCTCTTTGTCAGAGAAGTTACGGTGACTTTGGCCCCAGCTATCGCGTTCCCCTGCGGATCTGTCACCGTACCGATGATGCTACCGAAAACGGCTTGGCCTAGAGACGTGCTCGCGCCAAACCCTAGCGCCAGACATAGAACCAGAATCGACACCAGAATCGCTTTCCCTCTCATTACACCCCTCCTGAGCTCTTCCATCTGTTCCTGACTCCTATTCTTCTTTGCCGATTTCTTCTTCATCGATCGCAATCCCATGCCCCAGAGCAGCTGACCCACTGCACGCTTGCACTTTGTCCGGCAGACACACTCAGACCGCGCGGCCCAAACCTAACTCTAGCCCACGGTTCAAAATATCCTGGAAAAGACGGCAACCTGCCGAACTGACGCGTTCGCAGTGAACAGCCCCCCCAAACTCCTCGACCTAAGCTCTCGCTACGTCTGACCCGACCGCTACTGAAATAAAGACCAAAAAGACCAGTGCGGGCACCCAACCGGGGTCAGCTTGTATTTGTGATGCCTTCTATCAGTTTTTTGCGTAACAGTGGAAGTGTCCAAGGGTCTGATACGGTTACGCGAATTAAGCTGTGCTTTAGCAAAGAGATGCGCGTGCGTTACTTTGGTGTTACAATCCCTCCTCGGTGGTCCCCGTGACTGAGAAAGCGCTTCAACTCGCACAAATCGAAAAACTGTTAGGCAGCCACTCCCTCCGCGGCTCAGAGTCTCTCTGCAAGCTGCTCCACTATCTGGCCCATCATTCCATGGAACATCCCGGCACTTCCCCCAAAGAGTATCAAATCGCGACAGAAGTCTTCGGCCGCCAGGAGAACTTCGATCCCCATGTGGATTCCATGGTGCGGGTCCAGGCTGGACGGCTGCGTACCAAATTAGCTGAGTACTACTCCTCAGAGGGTGCCGAAGATCCCATCCTAGTGGAAATCCCCAAGGGCACCTATGCTTTGACTTTCCACCCCCATCATGCGCCGGCCTCCAAAACCGGCTCGGCAACTGTTCCTCAGCAGTCCGTCGTTTCCGGGAATCAGGTACAGCCCCCACGCAGGTGGCTGGCGGTTCTGCTTCCCGCAGCCATTGTCCTCACCGCCATCATCTCCGTCATTGCCGACCGTCAACTTACCAAAAGTTTCGCAGGAGGCGCTTCAGCCGCTGTGGCCTCGGAAGCCCCTGTAGCCTTTAAGGTTTTCTGGAGGGGCTTTATCACCGGACCTCAAGAGCCGTGGGTCATCTTCAGTAACGCTGCGTTTGTTGGTCGGCCCTACACTGGCATGCGTTACTACAATCGCGCCAGGGACCCTGGCGCGGCGATTCTGGACCATTACACCGGAGTCGGCGAAGTCCTGGCCGTGCACGCCCTCGACAATGTTTTCGGAAAACTTCATCAGCAAATTCGCGTCAAGCGCGGTAGCCTGTTTTCCCTGGATGACGCCAAAAACAACGATCTCATCTTCATTGGCTCGCCTTCGGAGAATCTGACGCTCTTGGAGTTGCCGAACACCGAGGAATTCGGATTTAAGCAGATTACTTCTGGGCCGCGCATGGGCACGATGGAAATCATCAATTTTCATCCCGAATCTGGCGAACCGAAGGAGTTTCTTCCGTCTCCCCCAGACGAGACCCTTACCGAGGATTATTCTGTGATCGCGCTGAAGCGGGGATTGAATCCTGCGCATTCGGTTCTGATTCTGGCGGGCGCTACCACCATCGGTACGCAAGCTGCCGTCGAATACGTCTGCCAGCAGAACTCCTTGGAAGAGTTGCTCTTGCGTCTCTCTGTTTCGAATTCCGGTGAATTGAAACCGTTCGAAGCCGTGATTCGCGTCAAGGTTACGCGTGGAGTTCCCGTCAGTTCCGAACTGGTGGCTCTCCGCAAAGGCCCTGCTTAGTGCTGTCTTCGGGCCCCGGCCCCAGCGAATCTGTCATTTCGACCGGAGGGAGGGCGCCTTTTGCCGTCCCGGAGTGAAGAAACTTCTCTTCAACTTTAGATTTAGGATCATTTTTTCTCGGGTGCTGGCGGCGTCATGCGCGGGTCAAGAGCCGCCGCCCTTTCGAATTCTTTTTGTGCTTCTTCGGTTTTCCCTTGCTGCCGCAAAGCCATCCCCAATTGAAAATGCGCGGCAGCAAAATTGGGCGCGGAGTTGATGGCCGCGCGAAATTGCGAAATGGCTCCCTCGACGTCTCCAGCGTTGAGCAGACGGCGTCCTGAGTTCGTTGAGAACTGTGCCGCTTGCTCGCTGGTCTTCTGTTTGGCAATCTCCATGCCCGCTTTGCTTTCCGCCGCCGCGCCTTCGGCGTCTCCTAGTTGACGCAGCACGGTTGCCAACGTGGTATGCGCGCCGGCAAAGTCCGGCTGCATTCGAATGGCTTCCCGCAAGGCTGCTGCCGATTCCGGCAGTTCGCCTTTTTGCTTTAACACCGACCCTAGCGTGTAATACGCCTCCGCATAGTCAGGCTTGGCCCGAATCGCGGCACGTAGCTCTTCCGCAGCAGACGCAAAGTCGCCCTGCTGCCACAACGTCACTCCCAGCGTGTAATGCGCGTCCGGCAGACTGGGATCGAATTCAGTGGCCTTGCGCAACTCGGCGATGGCTTCCGGGAGCTTGTCCTTTAGTTTGAGCGCCAGTCCGAGGTCGTAATGCAACGTCGCGTCTTGCGGTTCGAGTTTCAGCGCTTTCTGAAATTCGGCCATGGCGGCATCGAAATCTGCAATTTGCAGATAAGCCGCTCCCAGATTCCCGATGTATGCGCTGTCGTCCGGACGCAGCCGGATTGCCGCTTGGTATTCGGTAATGGCCTCGCGCGCGTTTCCGCTTTGCAAAAATGCAAGCCCCAGATTGTTGCGGACGTCCGGATTTTCCGCATACCATTTCGCCGCTTGCTGAAAAGCCGCGATGGCTTTTTCGATTTCGCCATTGCGCTGCAGCAGCAAACCCAAACTGTTCTGGGCATCGGGATAATCCGGCTTCAAACTGACGCAAGCTTGCAACTCGCGAATCGCCGCGTCCGCTTGGCCTTTGCCGCGCAGAATCTGTCCCAGGTAATAGTGACCATCCGCACTCTCAGGATTCAGCTCGAGCGCGGTTCGCAAGTGCTGTTCCGCTTCTCCGAACGCTCCGGCCTGATAGCGCAACACGCCGAGGTGCAAGTGCGCCTGCGCAAAATTGGGCTGCAGACGCAGAGCTTCGGAAAATTCCGTCGCGGCGTTTTGAAGGTCGGGCTTGTGCACCAGCACCGTGCCCAGATCGTCATGCAGCTCCGCGCGCTGCGGATCGATTTCAATGGCCCGCCGGAACTCGCTGATGGCGCCATCCAGATCGCCGGAAAAATCCAGCGCTCGCCCGAGTGTGCGATGCGTCTCGGAATCGCCCGGAGCCAGCCGCGTGGCTTCACGCGCTTCGCGCAACCCGGCCGGCAGGTCCCCCTTTCGAACGAGCGCATTGCTGAGATTCAAGTGCGCCTGGGCAAACTCCGGCTTTAATTTCACCGCCGTTCGAAATTGCGCAATCGCGGGATCGGTTTCTCCCTGCGCCAGCAGCACCCAGCCCAGCGAATTGTGCCCTTCCGGGCTTTGCGGCGCGAGCCGCAAAACTTTTTCAAACGCCGCGCGCGCCGCAGCTAGATCGCCTTTTTGCAGCGCTGCCACGCCTTGCTGGTAAATCGCGCTGGCCCGCGAAACCGCATCCGCCTGCGCTGCCTGCGCGGGATTCGCTGCTTGCGCCGCGCAAATAGACGGTGAAAAACAGAAAACAAATAAGAAAACCGCGCAGCTTTGAACGAACGATGCCCGGCGATGAAGAAAAATAAATCCCACGCGAGAAAGCTCTGGGGAGCGAAGTAAGAAAGTCTAACGCATCAAAAATACTAACATGTTTGCGAAGACGCTTCCCGCTCCTCCGCCTGCGGCGCCATCCGCTCGAACGGTTGACCCCTGCCTTTCATCACCTTACACTGCTTTAGAATTGATGATATTTCATTCTCGCTTTCTCGGGCTTCTCGTTCTCCTGGGATCCTTTCTCTGGCTCTCTGTGCATTTCGCCAATTTGCCAGAGGCCTCTGGCAATTCTGCGCAAACGAAAAACTCACAACCGATCGTGCATTTCACGGACATCGCGCAAAAAGCCGGTTTGACCGCGCCGATTATTTTTGGCGGAGAGAACACAAAAAAATACATCATCGAAACGACCGGTACCGGCGTCGCGATTTTCGATTACGACAACGACGGCTGGCCCGACATTTTCGTCGTGAACGGCATAAAGCTGGAAGGCCTGCCATCGGGAAAAATTCCGACGAGCCATCTTTACCACAACAATCACGACGGCACGTTCACCGACGTGACGGAAAAAGCAGGCCTGACGCATACCGGCTGGGGACAGGGCGTGTGCGTCGGCGATTACGACAACGATGGGTTTGAAGATTTGTACGTCACCTACTATGGAAAAAATGTTTTGTACCACAACAACGGCGACGGCACATTCACCGACGTAAGCGAAAAAGCAAAAGTCGCGGGCAGCGGCAAGGCTTGGGGTACCGGCTGCGCTTTTGTCGATTACGACCGCGATGGAAAACTCGATTTGGTTGTGGCCAACTACGTTGATTTTGATTCCGCCACCGCTTTTGCGCCGGGCGCGCAGCCTTCGTGCATGTGGAAAGGCGTTCCGGTAATGTGCGGGCCGCGCGGATTGCCGTGGGCGAAAAATATTCTTTATCACAATCTGGGCAACGGGACTTTTGAAGATGTGACGACGAAAGCGCACATTGATCAGACTAACGGGCATTACGGGTTCAGCGTTTCCACGTTCGATTATGACGACGATGGCTGGCCGGATATTTACGTCGCTTGCGACAGCACCGCGAGTATTCTGTACCACAACAATCACGACGGCACGTTTACCGACGTGGCCGTTGTCGCGGGCGCGGCGTTTAATGACGACGGGCGCGAGCAAGCCGGAATGGGCTCCACGGTTGGCGATTACGATGGCGACGGGAAACTCGATCTTTTCAAAACAAATTTTTCTGACGATACCTCGACGCTGTACCACAACAATGGCGACGGCGCTTTTGACGACAAAACTTTCCCGGCCGGATTTGGCTTGAACACGCAGTATCTCGGCTGGGGCGTCATGTTCGTTGACGTGGACAACGATGGCTGGCCGGATTTGCTGCTGGTGAATGGCCATGTTTATCCGGAAGTGGACAGCCAGCATCTTGGAAGCAATTTCCGGGAGCCGAAGATTTTGTATCACAACAACGGCAACGGAACGTTTACCGACATTTCCGCCAGCGCGGGGCCGGGAATCACTGCCGTAAGTTCTTCGCGCGGATTGGCGGTCGGGGATTTGTGGAACGATGGCCGCATGTCCGCGGTGATCAGCAACATGAACGCGCCGCCGATGTTGCTGGCGAATGATGTTCGCAACGGAAATCATTGGATTGCCTTCCGCACGGTTGGCACTTCTTTTTCTGCGGCGTCGCGAGAATACAAGTCCAACCGCGACGGCATCGGCGCGAAAATCACGGTGAAGGCCGGCGCGCGCCTTTTCGTTGACGAAGTGCGCAGCGGGTCGAGTTTTATTTCGAGCAGCGACATGCGCGTGCACTTCGGGCTCGGCGCCCTTGCCAAGATCGATTCGGTGCAAGTCCGCTGGCCCAGCGGACTGGTCGAAAAATTCGACGGTCTCACCGTCGACGCCATCCACACTCTGAAAGAAGGTTCCGGCACGGCCGTCAATCCTCCTCCCTCCACTGCCAAGCCCTGATTTGAGAGTGTAGGCGACCTCCCTAGATCGGAACACGTGCGAACGTCTGAAGATCGAAGCTCCAGAAAGAGATCATTGGTTCAATAAAGCAGACTTCAACGCAGACTGACCGCTTCGGCATCCGAGGGAGAGGCAAGGAGCGTGGGTCATTTTAGAGGGCTCGCCCCGGCGAAGCGTGCGGGACGCGAGACCTGCCCTACAAGATCACGGAGAGGACGAGCACCGGGAGGCGGTGTATACTGCGGCGCGAAGTGTTGGGCGGAACGAAATTTCAGGCGATGGGGAGGCAATTATGCGAGTGAGTTTTCGAGGAGTTGCGGCGGGGACGGTGATGTTGACGGGGATGGCGATGTTGGTTTTGGCGTGCGCGGGGTTGGCGCAGCAGGCTCCGGGCGACGGGCCTTACAAAGTGCTGAAGACGGCGAAGGTTGGGGGTGACGGCGGGTTTGACTATGTGTATGCGGACGACGCGGGACGGAAATTGTACGTTCCGCGAACGGGTGCTACCAATGCGCGGATCACGGTGTTTGACCTGGATACGCTGGCATCCGCGGGGCAAATCGCGAATGCCAACGCGCGCGGCGCGGCGGTGGACCCGAAATCAGGGCATGGGTTCGCGAGCAGCAAGCCGGTGGTGATGTGGGATACCAAGACGCTGGCGACGATCAAGACGATTGACGTGGATGGCGGGCCGGACGGGATTTTGTTTGACCCGTTTAACGCGCGAGTTTATGTGTTCAGCCACCGGGCGCCGAACGCGACGGTGATCAATGCGGCGGATGGTAGCATTGCGGGCACGATTGACCTGGGCGGAGCGCCGGAGCAAGCGGTCACGGACGAGAAGGGCCACATCTATGTGGATATCGAAGACAAGGACAACATCGCGGTCGTGGACGCCAAGACGATGACGGTGACGGCGCATTATGATTTGGCCGGGAAGTGCGGAGGGCCGGGCGGGCTGGCGTTTGACGTGAAGAATCACGTTCTGTTTGCGGCGTGCCACGAGCCGGCAGTGATGGCGATCCTCAGCTCCGTGGACGGAAAAATCATCACCATCCTGCCGATCGGGAACGGAGTGGACGGAGCGGTATTCAACCCCGCGACGATGGAAGCGTTCAGCTCGCAGCGCGATGGAACGCTGACGGTGATCAAGGAAAACAGCCCGACGAGCTTCGTGGTGGAACAGAACGTGAAGACGATGCAAAGCGCGAAGACGTTGACGCTGGACGGCAAGACCAACCACATCTTGCTGATTGGGGCGGAGTTTGGTCCGCCTCCCACACCGGCGGCGGGAGAACGGCCTGGGCGAGGGCCGATGCTGGCGGATTCGTTTTCGATTTTGGTGGTGGGGAAATAAAGAAGCCTGTCACTTCGCTGGGGCTTCCGCCACGCCGACATACTTGTCCGCGGCGCCGTAGTAAAAGAAGAAGCGATTGCGGTGCTGAAAGAAGCCTTCGACAAAGACGACGTTTGGTACCTGACCAGTTTTCTCCCAGTCTTTTTCGGGAGAGAAGATTGGTGTGTCGGAGCGGGAGAGGAGTTTGCGGGGATCATTGCGGTCGAAGATGGCGACGGCGGTGCGGTAGACGAGATGGTCGTCGGCGGCGTTGTAGATGAGAACGATGCCCTGGGGCGTGAGGATGGGTGGCGGGCCAGGTTCGACGACGCGGGAGTCAAACATTCCTGGGCGGCGCGGGAGGACCGGAGTTTTTGTGGCTTCGGTCCAGTGGAGGAGATCGTCGGAGTAAGAGAGGCCCATCTGATCGGTCTTGTCGGCGGCGGTGCCGAGCCAGTACATCCAATATTTGCCATCGATTTTTTCAGGGACGATGGCGCCGGACTTCGTCCAGCCGACATTCCAGTTGCCCTTGTAGGCGGGGAGGATTACGCCTTTGCGCTCCCAATGGATGAGGTCAGGGGAAGTGGCGAGGCAAAGCTGGGCGTCTTTTTTGTTGTAGCCGGTATAGGTGAGGTACCAGGTGTCGCCAAATTTCTGGAGGCGGGGGTCTTCGACGCCGCCGTCTTTTTCGTAGTCGGCTTCGGGCGAGAGGACGGGCTCGGGGCGGCGAGTGAAATGGAGGCCGTCGGTGCTTTCGGCGTAGCCGAGGCGCGACGTGCCGGAAGCGTCCTGGGCGCGGTAGAGCATGACGATTTTGTTGTTGCGAAAAACGACGGCGGGATTGAAGGTGCCGGCAGATTCCCAGGTCGTGCCTTGGGGAGAAAGAATGGGTTCGTTGGAGGCGCGAGTCCAAGGGCCGAAGGGGAGATCGTGAGATTGCGCGGCTAGTGCGAGCAAGGCGGCGAGAAACGAGACCGCGAGAAGGAACTTGGTTTTTCTGGAATGCATAATCAACCGCTCCGCAAAACGAGTAGATGGTCACACAAAACCGAGAAGCGAGCTAGTCTGCGGGCGCAGAAGGAAAAAGCAAAAACTTAACGCAGAGAGCGCGGAGAACACAGAGTACGCAGAGAAGAGAAAAGAACGGGTCTGAAGACTCGCCACTACAAAAGAACAACATTAAAACGGAACAGTTTCACTTTGGAAGTTTGGGAGATTGGGGCGTGGCAAATTGCATGGTGCGGACGAGGCCTTCGCCTTCTTTGACGAAGAGGAGCTGGTTGGGCTTGATGTCGCGGAGGGTGTCGATGGCACCGCTGGGCCAGCGGACTTCGAGGAGCTCGACGGATTCGGCTTTGCCGATGCCGAAGTGGACGCGCAAATCGTTCTGGGAAAAATAGCCGCCGCCGCTGCGGACTTCGTCAATTTGAGGATGGAGGCTTTTTTCGCCGGGGAGATGCGTGACGCATTTGATGCGCGCGCCGATGCCGCTGCGGTTGGATTTTGTGCCGATGGTTTTGATTTTGATCCAATTGTTGGCGGTGCGGGAATCGCAGCGGAGCAGCTGGGGGAAATCGTTGACGGTGTTGACGACGATGTCGAGACTGCCGTCGTTGTCAAAGTCGCCGAAGGCGCAACCGCGCGCAGCGACGGGCGTGGAGATGCCGGGACCGGCGTCGAAGGAAACGTCGTCGAAGCGGCCGTTGCGGAGATTTTTGTAGAGCAGCTTGCGCTGCGGGTAACCGGCTTCGGTTTTGAGCTGCTCGACTTCGGGATAAACGTGGCCGTTGCAGATTAAGATGTCGGGCCAGCCGTCGTTGTCCATGTCGAAAAAACCGCAGCCCCAGCCGAGATACTGCGTGTGCTTGCCGAGGCCGCCCTGAAACGTGGCGTCCTCGAAATTCGCGTTGCCGAGATTGTGGTAGAGCGAAGGCGTGTCGCCGGCGAAATTCGTTTTGACGAGATCGAGATTGCCGTTGAGATCGTAATCGGCGGCGGAGATGCCCATGCCGGCTTGCGGCTTGCCGTCGGCGCTGAGGGCGCAGCCCGCTTCCATGGCGATGTCGGCGAAGGTGCCGTTCTTTTTGTTTTGGTAGAGGGCGCTGGCGGTGGAATCGTTGGCCACGTAAATGTCCGGCCAGCCATCATTGTCGAGATCCGCGGTAAGCACGCCCAGGCCGTAGGTGCCGTTGGCTTTGAGAATGCCGGATTTCTCGCTGACGTCGGTGAAGGTCCCGTCGCCGTTGTTGTGATAGAGAATATTTTTTCCGCCGTTGAGTCCCGGTGGGCCGCAGGCGACCATGATGCCTTTGTAGAGGCAAGGGCCGGATTCAGGGACGGGCGCGGTTTTCAGATCGAGATCGATATAATTCGCGACGAAAAGATCGAGGTGGCCGTCGCGATCGTAATCCACGAAGGCGCAGCCAGTGTTCCAGCGCTTGCCAGTTCCGGCGACGCCGGCTTTTTCGCTGACGTCGGTGAAGGTGCCGTTGCCATTGTTGTGATAGAGAACATTTTTTCCGAAATAGGTGATGAAGAGATCGTCGAAGCCGTCGTTGTCGTAATCGCCGACGCAGACGCCCTGTCCCCAGCCGGAATGAACGAGGCCGGCTTTGGCGGTGACGTCGGTGAAGGTGCCATCGCGATTGTTTTTGAAGAGATGGTTGGTGGGTTCCTGGCCTGCGGGAAAACCTTCGAGGCGCCAGCCGTTGACTAGAAAAATATCCAGCCAGCCGTCGTTGTCGTAATCGTAGAAGGCGACGCCGCAGCCGGTGGTTTCGAGAAGGTATTTGTTTTTGTGTTCGCCGCCGAAGATAGTTTTGGCGTTGAGTCCGGATTCGCGCGCGACGTTGAGAAAAGCAATGCCGAGATCGTTTGCGGGGGCAGCAGTGGGAGATGGCGCATGTGCGGCGGCTTGAGAAAGAGCTGAGTGAGACGGCTTCCTGGGAAGCGCAAGAGAAAGGATTTTTTCGAGCGGGAGCACAAGCGCGGAGCGGCTGAGCGAATGGAGAAATGAGCGGCGCGTGGAGGACAAAAGAAGCGATACCTTTCCTGGTGAACGTCGTGCTAGAATCCGGCGCTCTCTTTTATAGTAAGGCCAACGAGGCAATGCAAGCTCACGACGCAGCGGCGGCCACCCGAATGCAAACTTCGCGGACAATCCACTGTCACTCTCGAAAACGATTCTGTGTGAGGCGACGACGAGTTTTCTGCGCGCTGGCCGCCACGGCGGCAATGCTGGGAGTTTGGGTCCCTCACGGTTCGAGTCAGGATCACAAAGAAATGCCGCATAGTCTGGAGCTTTCGCGCGCGGTGCGGCCGTGGGAATTTTTGCCAGTTACAGGAACGCGGGCGGGACTGCTCGGAAATGAATCAGGGAGCATGGAAGCGTGGGTTTATCCGCTGAAGATATTTCGCGAGTTTCATCTGAAATTCCACACGGAAGGGCGGGTGCTGGCCGCGGAAGCACTGGCGCGAACGGTGACGGTGCGTCCGGAATCGGCGACGATTATTTACGCCAGCGGCACATTCAAGGTGCGGGAAACTTTTTTTGTTCCCGTGGGGGAACAGGGGGCGGTGATTCTGCTCGAAGTGGAAACCGAGCATCAGCTGGAGATTGAAGCGGCGTTTCATCGAGATTATCAGTTGATGTGGCCGGCGGCCCTTGGGGCGACGTACCTGGATTGGAGCGCGGAGCAGCGGGCCTTTTATTTTGGCGAGGAACAAAGGAAATTCTCGGCGTTCGTGGGCTCACCGACGGCGGCGGAACCACACTCGGAATTTCAGACAAATTATTCCGAATCGCAAGAGACTTCCTTCCGGCTGGGGCCAACGGCAAAAGGCAAAGAGTCGAAGTTGATTGTGATTGCGGGCTCGATGGAAGGGCGCACGGCAGCGGAGAAAATCTATCAGCACTTGACGTCTGCATACCCTGAATTATTGAAACAGTCCGCGGAATACTACCGAGATTATCTGGCAAGGACCGTAAATTTGGAGCTGCCGGACGCGCAGATTCAGCAGGCTTACGATTGGGCGCGCATTAGCGAACTGCAAGGGATGGTGACGAATCCCTTTCTGGGGACAGGGCTAGTGGCGGGATACCGCACTTCGGGAGAGAGCCAGCGACCCGGTTTTGCGTGGTTTTTCGGGCGCGATTCGTTCTGGACTTCTTTCGCGCTGAACGCGACAGGGGATTTTTCGAATGCGCGCACGGCGCTGGACTTCATCAGCAAATTCCAGCGGGACGACGGCAAGATTCCGCACGAGATTTCGCAGGGCGCGAATTTCGTGGACTGGTTTAAAGGGTATCCGTATCCGTACGCTTCTGCTGACGCGACTCCTCTTTACATCATCGCGGTGAATGATTACGTCGCGGAGAGCGGCGACACGGCGTTTGCAAAGGAAAAATGGGCGAGTTTACAAAAGGCCTATGCATTTTTGAAATCGACGTACGACGAGAGGGGACTGCCGCAGAATTTTGGGTTCGGGCACGGCTGGGTGGAAGGCGGGCCTCTGCTGCCGGTGAAAACGGAGTATTACCAGAGCGGGCTGGGAGCGGAAGCGCTGCGGGCGCTTTCGAATCTGGCGCGGGTGACGGGCCAGGAAGAACTAAGCAAGACGCTGGCGAAGGATTTTGAGAAGCAGCGAGCGCTGGTGAACGAAAGTTTCTGGATCGCAGATAAAAAGCGATTTGCGTTTGCGCTGGACAAAAATAACAAGCAGGTGGACGAGCCAAGCGTACTGGCGACCGTGCCGATGTGGTTTGGGCTGCCGAGCGAAGCGGATGCGGCGGCGATGATTCAGCAACTGTCGGATATGGATCACCAGACCGACTGGGGGATGCGCATCATTTCGAATCGGTCCCCTCTCTTCAGTGGCGGCGGGTATCACTACGGATCGGTGTGGCCGTTGTTTACGGGGTGGGCGTCGGTCGCGGAGTATCGCTATCACCAGACATTTCCAGCGTACGCGAATCTGCGGGCCAATGCGCTATTGGCGCTGGATGGCTCGCTCGGGCACGTGACGGAAGTTCTTTCCGGTGACTATTACCAGCCGCTCTCGACAAGCTCGCCGCACCAGATTTGGTCGGCGGCAATGGTGATAAACCCGCTGCTGCGCGGCATGTTTGGCCTCTCCGCTGACGCGCATGCGCGCACGCTGACATTCGAGCCCCATGTGTCGGGCGACACGCCGTGGTTCAACATCGACAACGTGCGTCTCGGCTCCAACGCATTGTCGTTGAGATATCAGAAGGAGATGTTGGTCGTCGATTCAACATTTCCAGGAGGGATCGCCCTGGAGGTAGTTCAAACATCAGGAAATGAGGAATGTACGCTCGAATTCCGGCCTGCAATCAGTCTGCGGACCAAGGTGCAAAAAGTCGATTTGAATCTTAAGCCGATTCCATTTCGGATCGAATCAAATGAAGCGGACCAACACGTGGTGATCCGCTTTCCGATCAAGGAAGGGAAAAATGTCCTGCACATTTGGCTTACAGACGACTTTGACGTCGCCACGGATTCCACGTTGCCTCCGTTGGGAGGTGCGAGCCGGGGATTGCGGATTCTTTCTCAGACCTGGACACCCTCGCGAGACAAGTTGACGCTAGAAGTTTCGGGAGCGGGCGGCGGCGAGTACCGACTTCGAATGGGGGATCCGAGCGGGCAAAGTGTAGAGGGAGCAGAATTTGACTACGGACAGAGCGACTGGGTAATTCGGATTCCAACGAGCGATTCGGAGCCGTATCCGCACAAGAGAGTAATCATTCATTTTTCGAGCAGAGAGAAAAAGGGGAAGTCCCAGAAACACTAGGTCACTGGTCACTCCGGTGTTAGTTCTTGCGCTGAGATCCTTCGGGCATCCTCACCGGATTTCCTCAGGATGACGTGTCGGACCCGTTTTTGGTTGAAGGGCAAGAAATGCAGTGTGAGAGAGCGGAGCCAGGGAGGAAGAGGCGTGTTTAGAAGAATTTTTGTGGTGGGAATGTTGATTTTGGTCCTAAGCTCGTGCGCTCCAGGAGCAGGAGCGCAGCAGCAGAAAGTGGATGCCGAGGGCCACGCGTGGTGGCAACATGCGGTGTTTTATGAAATTTATCCGCGGAGTTTTGCTGACAGCAACAACGACGGCGTCGGAGATTTGAATGGTATCGCTTCCAAGCTGGATTATCTGAAGGATCTCGGGGTCGATGCCATCTGGATCACGCCGTGCTTTCCTTCTCCGCAAGTGGATTTTGGCTATGACGTTTCAGATTATGAAGCGATCGACCCGATGTACGGCACGATGAAGGACTTCGATCACCTGGCTAGCGAAGCGAAGAAACGCAACATTCGAATTGTTTTTGATTTCGTGGTAAACCACACTTCGGACCAGCACAAATGGTTTCTGGATTCGAAGTCATCGAAGACGTCGGAGCACCGGGATTGGTTTATCTGGCGGGATGGCAAAGAACCCGGCCAGCCGCCGAACAACTGGCTATCCACGTTCGGCCTCTCCGCGTGGAAACTTGATCCGCAGACCGGTCAATATTACTACCACTATTTCTATCCAGAGCAGCCAGACTTGAACTGGCGGAATCCCGCGGTGGAAAAAGCCATGCTGGATTCGACGCGATTCTGGTACAAGCGCGGAGTATCCGGATTCCGCCTGGATGCGGTGGATACACTCTTCGAAGATCCGAAACTCACGGACAATCCGGTGCTGTCGGGGACGGATAAATTCGGGCGGCCGAACATGGACGAGAAGTACAACAAGAAATTGCCTGAAGTGCATGACGTGATGCGAAAGCTACGAAGCGCGGCGGATGAGTACGGATCGGTGCTGATCGGCGAAACGTGGACGAGCAACGTATCGGAGCTGAAGGACTATTACGGTACGAAGAACGACGAGCTGCAACTGCCGATGGATTTGATGATGACGGGTTTCACGGGTCTTTCCGCGGATCAGTACCGCAAACACATTGCGGCGGTGGACGCCGCGGGAGGCTGGCCCACCTACGTGATCACGAACCACGACATCGTGCGTTCGTACACTCGCTACGCGGACGGAGCGCACAACGACGACATCGCCAAGATGATGGCGGCGATGTATTTGACGCTGCGCGGGACGGCCATTATGTACTACGGCGAAGAGATTGGGATGGAGAATAACGATCCGAAGAGCAAAGATGACGTGCAGGATCCGATCGGAAAACTGGGATGGCCGCTGGAAAAGGGCCGGGACGGCGAACGAACGCCGATGCAGTGGAGCGAAGGCCAGAACGCTGGTTTTAGCAAAGCGAAGCCGTGGCTACCGGTTCCGGCAAGCGCGAAAACGCACAATGTGGCGAGCGAGATGAAAAACGAGAACTCGGTCCTAAGCTTTTACCGGCAACTGCTCGCGTTGCGCCACAAAGAACCGGCGCTGCTTGAAGGCAACTTGACGATACTGAATGAAAAAGACCCGAACGTGCTGACGTACGTGCGGCGTTACAAAGACGAGGCGATCCTGGTTATGCTAAATATGTCCGGGACGGATCAAAAAGTGGGATTGGACCTGGCATCACTTGGGTTTGCCATGCCGCGAGTCAGCGTGCTGCTGACAAACTTTCACAAGCCGCTACCTTCCGCGAGCGGGTCTATTCCGATGGAGCCTTACTCGGCGTTCATCGCCAAGATCACGAAATAAAACGGGACTCCAGCCGGATCAGGTCCACTACTACTCGGTCGCGGACTGCGGCAGGACATTGGTTGCAATTCCGGACGGTTGCGTTTTGTTGTGGAAGACACGCTGGGTGGCTTTAACGAAGTCGGAAGGCTGAGCGTCCGGGATGTTGACAAAGGTTTGCGGATTGCGATCGGTCAGCGGGAACCAGGAACTCTGCACCTGCACCATGATGCGGTGGCCGCGGCGAAACGTGTGATTGACATCCTGCATCGTGAAATTCACTTCCTCGGCCTTGCCGGGAGTGAAGGGTTCCGGTTTTTCGAAGCTGTGGCGGAATTTTCCGCGGAACGGTTCTCCCCTTACGAGCTGCTGATAGCCACCCATGGTGAATGATGGAGGAGCCACATCCATGCGGGGCCGGTCTCTTTCGTCAGGCCTGGGCTCATCAAATTTGCTCTGCGGGTAATCCGGCGGATAGACGTCGATGATTTTGATATCCCAATCCGAATCCGTGCCGGTAGTGGAAACAAAAAGATGCGGAGAGACCGGACCGGTTATGGTGACGTCTTCCTGCAGGACTCCGGTCTGGTAGGTCAGCACATCCGTGCGTGAAGCAGCGAAGCGCTGGTCGGAGACCATGTATTCCTGTGGGACGCTCTGCGAGAGGTAATCCACGAACGGCACAGGCTTGTTCGGATCGCTGACGTATTCGTCGAAAGCCGGCGATTCATTGCCTGGCGGATCGAAGGAAAGGCCGCCATTGGCATGGAAATAAAGAGTCTTCTGCTGGGCCTTTTCTGGTGGCCAAGAAGAATATTGCCGCCAGACATTGCTGCCGGTTTCAAAAACATAGGCTTTGGGAAGCTTGGCGTCCTCTTTTCCGCGAAGGTGCTGTTCAAAAAATGGAAACAGGATGTTCTTGCGATAGTAATCGCCGGTGTTGGAAGCAAAAGTCACGCGTCCGAGATGATTTCCGTCATAGCGATACCAGCCACCGTGTACCCAGGGACCGATCACCAGGGCATTGAAAGTGCCGGGATTGTATTTTTCGATGGCGTGGAAGGTCGAGAAGGGACCTTGCAGGTCTTCGGCATCGAACCAGCCGCCCACGGTGAGCACGGCACAATGGATGTTTTTCATGTGCGGGGCAAGATTGCGGGCCTTCCAGTAGTCGTCGTAGGTGTTGTGGTGGACCTGATCGAGCCACAAAAGAGGGTCGCCGCTGAGTTTGGCCGCGAGATGGGAAAGCGATCCCGCGTCGAGGTAGAACTGGTAGCCGTCCGGAGTCCCGTAATCGAAAGGCACACGATTTCTCGGCGGAAGCTCGGGATTCGTTTGCGGCTTGAAGAAAGCGTAGAAACCAAAATTCGCGGCGAGCATAAAGGCTCCTCCGTGATACGCATCATCGCCCATGAAGAGGTCGGTCATGGGCGCTTGGGGCGAGGCGGCTTTGAGAGCGGGGTGGGAGTCAATGATGCTGGCGGACGTGAAAAAACCGGGGTAAGAGATGCCCCAAATGCCGGCCTTGCCGTTGTTGTTCGGGACGTTTTTGAGCAGCCAGTCGATGGTGTCGTAGAGATCGCTGCTGTCGTCGACATCCTTGCTCGACTTTTTCGCGTCAATGTGCGGACGCATTTCGGTGAACGTGCCCTCGGACATGAAACGGCCGCGCACGTCCTGGTAGACGAAAATGTATCCGGCGCGATCGAAATCGGGCGAAGGACCGAGTTGGGTGCGATACTGGTCAACGCCGTATGGCGCGACGCTATAAGGAGTGCGGCTGATTAAAATTGGGTAGGGACGCGAACTGTCCTTCGGGACATACACGGAGGTGAAGAGCTTCAGGCCGTCTCGCATGGGAACTCTGAATTCGTACTTGGTGTAATGCTCTTTGACGTCGTAGTCCGGCGTGTCGGGTCTAGTCTGAGCGAGGAGAGCGCCAGAGACGGAGACGAGACCCAGAATCAGAAATGTTGCTTTGCAGCGAAGCATGAAGCCTCCTTATATGCGAAGGAGGCACGCTACCTGCAGACGGGGGAGAGAGTCAAGCGACCGGAATTGCCGAACTGAAATAGACACGTGCCGATTGGAGTTGTAAGATTTTGCTGGCGCGGCTTTTGGCGCTGACTACCTTGCTCAACAGTTCTTACAGTCTACGTGAACTTTCAGCACGCCGGCATGAGATTGGCGGAGTTTTGCTGGTTTTGTGTGCATCCCTGTTGCTTGCTGGGGGACAGCAAGCGGTCGATCTAGCCGGGACAGCGGTGGACCCCCTGAAACAAGCGGCGGGCAAAGTGCTTGTACTGGTGTTCGTTCGAACGGATTGCCCGATTTCGAATCGCTATGCGCCGCTTATCCAGGAAATGAATGTAAAGTATGCTTCGGGGGCTGCTTTTTATCTGGTTTTTCCGGACAAAGACGAATCGCCGGAACAAATCCGCAGCTATTTGAACGAGTATGGTTACAAGTTGCCTGCGTTACGTGATCTGGAACATGCCCTGGTGAAGAAAGGCCAGGTGAAAGTGACTCCAGAAGTTGCTGTGTTCGACGCGAAACGGGAACTTGTTTATCGTGGGCGCATCGACAATCTATATCTGGATTTTGGGAAAGCCCGGCGCGCAGCGACGACGCATGAATTGGCCGATGCCATCGAGGCGGCGAGCAAGGGCGTTGCTCCGCCAGCGGCGGCCGTTGAGGGAATTGGCTGCTTTATTTCAGACCTCCAATGAAACGCCAGGCGCATGCCGTTGGCGCGGCCGTCACATTTTTTGCTCTGCTGACCGCGCTGGCTTGGCAAAGTAACTCAACAACGAGGCCTCGAAGCCAAAGCGCGGCGGCGAATCCGCCGGTGACATTCAATCGAGACATTGCGCCGATTTTCTACCACTATTGCGCCAACTGTCATCGTCCAGGCGAAGCTGCTCCCTTTTCGCTGCTTACTTACAAAGACGCAAGATCGCACGCGAAGCAAATCGCTGCCGTAACGCAATCCAGATTCATGCCACCGTGGCTCCCCGAGCCCGGCGCTTTCAAGTTCGCGGACGAGCTTCGACTCTCGGAGGAACAGATTGCTCTAATTGCGAAATGGGTGGAAGGAGGCACGATGGAAGGAGAAGCATCCGATCTTCCACCGAAGCCGGAGTTTGTGGAAGGCTGGCAGATCGGAAAGCCGGACCTGATCATCAAGGCGGAAAGGCCTTACCTGCTGCCCGCCAAAGGGACCGATCAATACTGGAACTTTATTTTCCGCACGCCCGTGAATCAAACGCGCTGGCTGAAAGCGATGGAGATTCGGCCGGGCGACAAACGCCTAGTGCATCACGCGAATGTCCTGGTGGACCGCACGCAATCGGCGCGCTTGCAGGAGTCTTCAGCCGGGGCCGGTTTCGGAGGAATGGAAATCAAGATTGAATCGGAAGGATTCGATCCGGACAGCCACTTTCTTTTCTGGAAGCCCGGCACGGTGCCATACACAGAACCGGACGGCATGGCGTTGCGGCTGGATGCAAGCACGGATTTGGTTCTGAATATTCACTTGCAGCCATCGGGAAAGCCGGAATCGATCCAGCCGAGCCTCGGTCTATATTTTACGGATCACGCCGCGACGCGATTCCCGATGCTGCTGCAGCTGGAAAATGACCGAAAGCTGGATATTCCGGCAGGCACTAAAGATTTCATAGTGACGGACGAATTCACGGTACCCGAGGATGTACAGCTTCTTGCCATCTACCCCCACGCTCACTATGTAGGCCACGATCTCCAGGCGTCCGCGAAATTTCCGGACGGAGCGAGAAAACCGCTGATTCACATCCCGGCGTGGAATCTGAACTGGCAGGCGGTCTATCGCTACGCCACGCCGGTAGATTTGCCGGCGGGAACGATCGTGTCCATGCGCTATTCCTACGACAACTCCGACGAAAATCCGCTCAATCCGAATGACCCGCCAAGACGCGTCACGGCAGGAAACAGTTCGAGAGACGAGATGGCTCACTTGTGGCTACAGGTGTTGCCGCGCGCCGATGCCAGCGGAGCGAATGACCCGCGGCGGGCTCTACAGGAAGCCATGGCGCGGCACAACGTCGAGAAGAATCCTGCGGACTTCGAAGCGCATTACAACCTCGCGGCGATGCTGCAAGCGCGCGGCAAGCTGGCGAAAGCGATGAAGCAATACGAACTGGCCTTGCAGCTTCGGCCCGAGGATGCCACGGTGAACAATGCGATTGCCGGGGTAAACATGGCGGCAGGCCATCCCGACGCGGCGATCAAATATTTGATTGCGGCGCTGCATGCGCGGCCGGATTATTTTGATGCGCAGTACAACCTGGGCACGGCGCTGGCGATGACGGAAGATTTCAGAGGCGCCGAGGAACATTTTCGCGCTGCGGTGCGCATCAATCCCCAGGACGCCAATGCGGAAGCCAACCTCGGGGGCGTGCTGGCCGAAACAGGAAACCTGAAGGAGGCGCGAACCCATCTGGAACGCGCCCTGGCGCTCGATCCTAGCAACGCGCTGGCGCGGGAAAACCTCGAACAATTAAAGCGTGAATCTCCCCACAACCAGTAAAGCGCCGGGCGAGTGGATTCAGGGCGGCATCAGGCGATTTTGAGTTTTTTCTGCAACTCCTCGAGGGAGATGCCTTTCGTTTCCGGGTAGAAGGACAGCACGACGAAGAATTGCAGCACCATCATCGCGGAGAAAAACACAAACGGATAACCGCCGGAGGAAGCAGCCATCAGCGGGAAAGTCCAGGAGATTAAAGCGTTCATGATCCAATGCGAAAAGCTTCCGAGGCTCTGGCCTTTGGCCCGCACACGATTCGGAAAGACCTCGCTGATGAAGACCCAAATCACGGCGCCTTGCGAAAAGGCAAAAAAAGCGATGTAACCGACCAGCATCCAGACGAGAAGATTTTCGTGCCGGCCCATGAGAAAAATGGCAGCAACGCCAGCAAGACAGATGGCCGTGCCGACGGAACCGACAAGCAAGAGCTTCTTACGTCCCACCTTGTCAATAACGGACATGGCAATCATGGTGAAGACCAGATTCGTGGCGCCGATGGCCACCGATTGCAGGTCACCGGAAACTTTGCTGAATCCCGCTTGATCGAAGATTTTGTTCAGATAATAAAGAATGGCGTTGATGCCAGACAGCTGGTTGAACATGCCGATAGACACCGCGAGAAATATGGGGTAGCGGTATTTGGCCGTGAAGAGAGCGTCGCTCGTGACATGCTCCGCGTCGATTGAATCCACGATGTCCTGCAACTCCTGTTCGTAATTCTCTTCTCCAGTCAGGCGAAGCACTTCCCGGGCTTCGTCGATTCTTCCCTTCTTGACCAGCCAGCGAGGGCTGCGCGGAATTCCGAAAAGCATTAGGAAGAAAAATGCCGCAGGCAGCGCCGTAACTCCGAGCTTCCATCTCCATTCCGTGGCGCCAAAGCCCATGGTTCCGAGGAGGTAATTTGAAAGGTAGGCGAGCAAAATCCCCAACACCACGTTGAATTGAAAGAAGCCCACCAACCGTCCGCGCCACTTCGCAGGAGCAATTTCCGCGATGTACATGGGCCCGAGAACGGATGATCCGCCGATGCCGAGGCCTCCGATGAACCGGAACATCACGAGCGCCGTCCAGTTCCACGCAAACGCGCAACCCAGCGCGGAAACCACGTATAGCACGGCCATCCCCCGCAGGCTATCGCGGCGGCCGTACCGGTCACCGGGGATGCCGGCGAGCATGGAGCCAATCACTGTACCGATCAAAGCGCTAGCAACGGTAAAGCCTTCTCCCCACGGACCGAGGTGGTAGAGAGTCTTCACAGCCTGGGTGGCGCCGGCGATGACCGCGGTGTCAAACCCGAAAAGCAATCCGCCTAAGGCCGCGACCACGGTGCTCTTCAACAGCGTCGAATTCAGTTTCATGGCGCCTGCCTTGAACGGCTAAAGTAGGGGGATTGTACAGAAAGCAATTCGCAAATGCTCGCAGATTATGTTTTTCCGCCGAAGAATCGCTTCCCGCCACACGTTTTGACCTGGACCTGTAGATGAAAACGCTGCCGCAACCGTGGAGCGCGGCGATGGAAGCGACCATGTTCACCGGCTGGATCACCTCAAGCCGCATGCAGCCGCCCTGAAAGTGGCACACCCGCTGATGCTGCGCGCCATCGCGGCGGCGAAAAAGAAGAACGACCACAGTCTCGGATTGGACCGCCAAATCTCCGGTAAACACTACTGACTTTGCGTTCTCTAACGGGCACTCGTGGCTGGGCCGATCTTTGGTTACTTGCCTTCGCCAACGACTACAAATGCGGCCCAAAAGTAGGGGTGGCGCCAGGCAGCGTCTTTGCCGCGCAGCAGGGCGAGCTTCGCCTGGCGCAATGCGGCGCTGTTCGGCAGGCCGCGGTTGAGATTCTGGTAGTAGACCTTCATCAGTGTGGCGGTCGCTGAATCGTTGACATTCCAGAGACTCACGGTGACGTTGCGCGCACCGGCATAGAAAAAGGCACGCGTTAGTCCTAGGATTCCTTCGCCATTCACCAGCTTGCCCAGGCCGGTGCTGCAGGCGGAAAGCGTCACCAGATCTGCATTCAGCTTCAAGCGCATGATCTCGCTCATTTGCAACACGCCATCATCGGTGGAATGGGAGTCGCGCGAGAAGAGGATGCCGGAGCGCGAGGGCTGAGTCTCGTCAATGAAACCGTGACTGGCGAAATGAATGTAGCGGTAGTCCTGCAGCTTTTCGGTTTTCACTGTTTCTTCGCGCGCTTGTTCGCCGAGATAGACGTGGCGCTGATTTGCCGCGTAAAGATTGCTGATGCCTAGCACCTCCGCCCTGGTGTAAGGAAGCCGCGAAAAGGAAAAGCCGCGCTCCGCATATTCGTCAGCGACGGTCGCTTCGGGTTTTGTTGCGGGTTCCGGAGAAGCAGAGCGGGTAGCCTCGGCTCCATTTTTTGCCGGAGCTGCGGGAGTGTCGACAAGCGGGTCGCCAAAGGCGAGAAGCGTCTTGGGCGGCGCGCCTTGTTCACGGTTCATTTCTTTCACAGCCACGAGGGCCGAAGCCGACGGGCCGTAAACGATGGCGAATTTCTCCAACAGGTACGTCGGGCGAAGTTCAGCGGACGCGCCGTGACGCGCGGGGAGAATCAGGGTTTCAAAAGGTAAGTATGCCAGTGCGCCGTCGGGCACAATCACCAAACTGCGGGATCCTCCCAGTGCCTTCTCAACGGGCTGAAGAAGAGAGGCATACAATTTTCTGCCGGCAGGTTCAATTTCGGCAAGTGATCCAGCCAGCGTCAAAGCGGAGATTTTTCCCGTCAATGATTTGCGATAGGCCGAAACCTCACCTTCAATTTCCATGCGCGGCGGCAGGACGCCGACGGTCAACTTATCCTTAGACACAACCCAGACGAGTGAGCGCTTTTCTCCGAGGAGGAATTCCACTAAGACCGTCTGAGCATCGAGCAAGTCCTTCTGCATGTGGCTGACGGCGACCGGCTCCGGATACTGAATGCTTGCGTAACGCGGATTGCTATGCCGGACTTCAACATGAAAAGTCTCGAGATCATCCTCGGCTGAGGTTAGCTCCGCTTTGAGTTTTCTTTCGTCATCCGGGGAGATGTTTTCCTTCCATAGATTCTTTTGCACCGTGGAAATGTGCGCCAGAATCCCGTCCTCGCGCTTGCGCTGTTCAGGCGTCAGCTCTTCGACAAGGCCGGTTCGAGAGAGCGCGAGCATATCCAAGAAAGCGCGGGCGCGGCCGCGTTCCGCTACTTCCAGCGCCTTGGACTCCCGATGCAGCTCCACCAGCAAGTCGGCGGTTTCCGCATAAACGGCCCGGCTGAGGGCTGTAAAGCCGGCACGACCGGCCTCGGTATTCAATGCGACAGTGCGAAGATGTTCGATTGCATCGATGGATTTCTCGTACTGTGACAATGCCTCATCGTTTCGGCCGAGGGTGCAGTCAATGTGCCCGATACGCCTCTCAATTTTCCATTCATCGTCGGAACTCCCGCCGGCCTTGCGAAGAACAGTCAAAGCGCGAGCTTCGGAAGCGAGTGCCTCATTCAGTTGCCCGAGTGATTCCTGAGCTTCTCCCAGGTTGGCAATGAGCCCCGCATACTCCGCGCTGTTGGCTTCCTTGGCGATAGGCATGGCTTCTTGAAGAACTTCCGCGGCTTTCTCATATTGGCCAAGTCTCTGATAGGCCACCGCAAGGGTGTTTAGGAGCTCGATTTGTGATTGAGCGCTATCGGGGCGGCTCTCGCGGACTTGCTCCAAATACTTCAACGCGACCTGAAAATGCTCGCGGGCGATCTCCATGCCGCCAAGGAGCATCAGGGACGTCTCGGTGGTCACTTTAGAGGGGTTGCTAACCAAGTCGCTGTGTTTCAGGTCGCGGCCAATACGGAGGGATTCCTGAAGCGGAGCTTCCGCTTTGTCCGGGTCTCCTGTCGCAAGGTACAGTCTGCCAATATTCGTGAGAACCGTGTATTGCATGGGCTGGTCGCCGAGTTCGCGAGCCACATCCATGCATTGGTACATGTAGCTGATTGATTCTTCGAGGCGACCCAGATTGGCAAGCACGCCGGCAATATTGTTCAGGGCACGCGACAGTCCTTTGCGATTGCCAATCTCGCGCGCCAAGTCCGCAGTGCGCTGGAATATTTCTAGAGCTTCGAGCTGACCCCCTTCGTAGGCATAGGCGGACCCGAGATACATCAGTGCCACCATAATCCGCTTTTTGTCGCCCATCTTCTGGCTGAGATCAAGCGCTTGCTTAGCCAACTCCTCGGCTTCTTTGAATTGGCCCTTCACATTCAACTGTTCATTACACTTCTTGATTAACTCATCTTCTAGCGTAGCAAGATCAGAAGAGGGAGGAGGTTGCGTTTGGGAGGACGATGGGGAGGTGTTCGCTTGCGGGGCAGGCTGTTGTGCCTGGGCAAGCGCCTCGCCCGTGGGCAGGAACACTCCAGCACACAAAAGGGGAGCGAGCCAATTCCTAAGACGAGCTTTCATGGCACATGGCCGCGTTCTCTATGGCCTGCGGATTCTCAACCGGTACTCCCCCAGCAGGGACGCTGGGGACGGTCCTTGGGTGGAGAGTCTAATCCGATAGTCTCCCGGTTGCAATGCTTCCACGGGGAGGCTGACGGCCAGGGCGCCATAGGAGTTGCGTTGCAGATTGTCGAGGGTCTCGACCGGGCGATGGTCTGCGGTGTCCACCTGTAAACGATAGCGATTGGATTTTCCTGCAGGCACCTCAACCCAGAGAACCACGTGCTTTGCTCCCGGGGGAACGATTGCTTCGTTCGGAGGGGCTTGCACATCGCGGGTGGATTGAAGCATGACGAGAGGCAGATTCGCTTCGGCTTGAATGCTGCCCGCTATTTGCTGCTCGAGGGCGGCTCGGGCTTGCTGCTGGGCGCGCAGCTCCGCCGCAGACTGGTCGAGCCGCTGGCGCATTTTTGGCATTTGAGAGAAGTACATCCAGCCGCTGAACGCCGCTAGCAGGAGCGCGGCGCAGGCGCTTACTCCGAAAGCGGGAACCAACCAGCCGCTCCAAGTCCAGCCGGAGGCACGGCCTTCGGCTTCTCCGGCGAGCGCGCCGCGGCGGGCGGCATCGCGCACACCGGCAACGAACCGCTCGGCGACCTGTAACTTTTCGAAACAGTCGTCGCAGCCAAAAAAGTGCTCTTCGAAAGCCTTGCGCTCCTCGTCGGGGAGTTGGTTGCGAACGTATCGTTCAATGATCTCTTCGTCTTCGATCTTGGGGTGCATCATAGCTAAGTGATTCTTCACCTCCTTTGTGTATCAATCTTTTTTTGCGCTGTTGCCTGGGCCAGGCGCCAGTAAAACTCGCGGAAATGTTTCAGTGCGCGGGACTTGACCAAGCGCACGCGTTCCGGGGCGATGCCGGCGCGGCGGGCGATCTCCTGGGTGGGCAACTCTTCGTAGAAGTGCATGCGGAGGAGGTCGCGCTCCCTGGGCTTCAAGCGCACGATGGTGCGCTCAATGGCGTGCTGCACTTCCGAATCGAGAAACTGTTCTTCGTGAGAGGGAGTCGATAAATCGGCTGCCTCGGGCTCCTTGGTTTTGCCGGTCTGTTTTCTCCGCTGAAAAAGTTCGTGGAGGATATTGCGTGTGGTCCCAAGAATGAATGAAGCAAGAGCAGCAGGAGTGCGCAAGTTATTTCCGCGGATGGCTTGCAAGACGCGCAAGAAAGTTTCCGCGCGAACATCCTCGGCGTCGTGCGGCAAACGCGATTCGCGCAGAGCGAGGTAATAGACTTTCGCCGCGTATTTTTCATAGAGAGCGGCTTCCGCCTCGGTCTGCCCATTCTGGATGTTGGTGACGAGATCCGTATCGGTCAGGGCGGACACCATCGGCTCCGTGGTGCTGGATTTCTCCCCTGCTATTGCCGCGGGACTGAAGCGATTGTAACCCCGAAAGTACCTCGGAAAGCTCTGCGATTGGCAGTTCCGGCGGGTGGAAGGCAGCGCGGTGCTGGCGGACCGTTCTTACTTCGTTGATACATTTTAGGATCATTTCACACTTCATCGCAGTAAAAGCGGCCTCCGGTTCCCGGTTGGGCCGCGCCATTCAGCTTGCCCTCCCCATTCAAAGGGGCGGCGCTTGGGGGAACAGCGATGAGTGCGAGCCAGCAGCCTTCTCATTTCCAAATCTTTGGGATTCGCCACAATAGGAACGAGCGTTTGCAGCATCGCGTTCGCCGGAACGAGGTGCTTAGCAGTCTCGGCGCTGCCGGTCTTGCGTTGATGGCCTGCCTTCTTGTGCTGAATTTGCGCGCCGCAGGCCAGGACGTTCAGAAAGTTTCATCCAAGCCGAGCGTGTTTGCGAATACCACTTCGCTGAACGGCCCTGGGAATGTGTTCTTGACGGCCAACGCGTACGGTACCGGTGGAACTGGGCCGGTATCGTTCGACCTGGCGGACTTCAACGGCGATGGGAAGCTGGACCTCGCCGCTGCCAACAGTGGGAGCAACAACATCGCTGTATCGCTAGGCAATGGCGACGGCACATTCCAAGCGGCAATCGCGACGCCTGTTCCGTGCAATCCAGTTTGGGTAGCTGCTGGTGATTTTAATGGCGATGGCAAGCTGGACTTGGCAGTAGTCGCGCCAGGATGCAGTCCTGGCACGAATGGAGTCGCCATTCTGTTAGGCAATGGCGACGGCACTTTTACGGCGAAGCCTACACTGACCTCCCCTCTCCAAAGTCCCGTGTCTGCTGTGGTGGGGGATTTTAACAACGACGGCAAGCTCGACCTGGCAGTTGTGGACCGCAGCGCGGGTTCAGACATGTTGTTTGTATTCCTTGGCAAAGGGGATGGGACTTTTCAGGCTCCGGCATCGGTGAACCTAGGGGTTTCTGCGGCGGTCAATATCGTCGTTGCGGCCGACTTCAACAAGGACGGCAATCTCGACTTGGCTGTTTCGTTCATGAACCAGGCAGCGGTGGACGTCATTCTCGGGAACGGCAACGGAACATTCCAGGCGCCGCGTGTGTTGGCTCTGCCCGCGGGGAACGGCGGCTTTGGCCTCGCCGTCGGCGACTTTAACAACGACGGCATTCCTGATCTAGTGGCCACCACACCGAACATCGGGGGAATTAGCGTATTCCTTGGAAAGGGTGACGGAACCTTTACACCGGTAAACAATCCGCAGTCAGGCACATTGCCAACCGCTTACGGCGCAGTGCCTGACGGAGGGGCCACGAGCGTGGCAGTGGGCGACTTCAACAAGGACGGAAAACTGGATGTCATTGTCGGACTAAGCGGCGTCAACGGGGCGGCCAGCGTCGCCGTGCTGCTTGGGAACGGCGACGGGACGTTGCAGTCTGAGACCCTCTTTGAAACGGCGGACATCCCATCTTTCGTAACTGTGGCGGATATAAATGGCGACGGGAATCTCGATTGGATAACTAACGGCACGAACACAAGCTATGTGGCGATCGGGCTGGGCCGGGGCGACGGCACCTTCCTGGCAGCACGTAACTTCAGTGCGGACGTTAGCCCTTACAGTGTGGCGGCCGCGGACTTTAACAAAGACGGCAAATTGGACCTGGTTGTGACCAACTCGGGCTCGACTGACACCAGCATTCTCTTGGGAAACGGCGACGGGACCTTCCAACCGGCAGTTAACATCGCGTTTCCCGCTTTGAGTCCTAGCGCTGTAGTAACGGGTGACTTTAACAACGATGGCAATCCAGACTTTGTAGTCTTTAGCCAGTGGTGCCCAAACTTTGTGAATGCGCCCCTATATACTTATCTGGGCAAGGGAGACGGCACCTTCCAAACCCCGGTCACTACCACCCTTTCTGGCCTTAGTTCATGCGCTTCTGTGAATAATATGGTCGCCGGAGATTTCAATAATGACGGTAAGCTCGACATCGCCATCGCCTACAACCACGACACGGGGAATCCCTTAATCCAAATCTTACTGGGAAAGGGCGACGGCACCTTCACGCCATTGACACCGTTCTCCACTGGAGGCATTTCGTTCGGAGCTATGGTTGCCGGCGATCTCAACAAAGACGGCAAGCTGGACCTGGTCGCCACGGACTTCCGTAACGGTCAGGTTAAAACATTCCTCGGGAACGGAGATGGCACGTTCCAGGCGCCGACGAATCTAGCGGTCGGCAGATTCCCAGGAGGCGTGGTTCTGGGGGATTTCCGGGGGAGCGGGAATCTGGACATCATCGTGGAAAATGAACTCGATGGAAACGCTGAAATTCTCCCCGGAAACGGGAATGGCACATTCAACTCCGGGACACTTATCAGCACCGGCGGGAACCCTCTCCAGAATATTCTAGCCGGGGACTTCAATTTGGACGGCAAATTGGACTTCATCGGGAATGGTGGCCCTAGCACCACTGATCCTACCGGGATCAGATTATTCCTCGGCAACGGCGACGGAACGTTCCAAGCGCCCCAGGAATACTTGGCCGACCGGGTCAGACAAGTCTGGATCGTAGATGACTTCGACCGCGACGGGTCACCTGACGTTCTCTCACTAAGCGGCGAACAATTTCTCACCGTGTTCCTGAATCAGACCCCGCCACCGATTGCTGTTTCGCCAGCCAGTCTGAGTTTTGGCAACCAGGTCGTGGGAACCACGAGCAGCGCCCTAGCGATCAAAGTCAGCAACAACGGCAGCACGGCGACGACGATTGGTGTCGCCATCAGTGGAGATTTCGCCGAGACCAATACATGTCCAGTCAGCCCGGCAACGCTGGCGCCAGCAACGAGCTGCACGATTAGCGTGACCTTTAAACCCACAGCCACGGGGCCGCTGAACGGCTCGATCACCGTTAGCGATGCGCTGCCAGGCAGCCCACAGATAGTCGCGCTGAGTGGCACGGGAGTTACACCCATCGTGACATTGGGTGGAAGCAGCATCGGCTTTGGTAACCAGATCGTTGGCACCACCAGTGCTGTGCAGATGGTGAGCCTCACTAACACAGGCACGGCGACGTTGAACATTTCGAGCATCGCTATTACGGGCGCGAACAGCGGAGACTTCTCTCAGACGAACACGTGCGGCGCGAGCGTGAATGCGGGAGCGAATTGCTCGATTAGCGTCAAGTTCACGCCCACGGCCACAGGAAACCGTGCGGCCAGCGTCACCATCACGGACAACGCCGCTGGTAGTCCGCAGAACGTGCCACTCACCGGTATTGGGATCGCACCGGTGGTGAGCTTTGGAGGCACGACAACCCTTACCTACAGCGCACAGCCCGTTGGCACCACGAGCGCAGCTCAGAGCGTAACCCTGACTAACACGGGCAATGCGGCGCTGATGATCACAAGCATCGCCATCACGGGCGCGAATAGCGGCGATTTCGCGCAGACGAACACGTGTCCGGTAAGTCCAGCAACGCTTGCGGCAGGAGCGAACTGCAAGATCAACGTAACGTTTGATCCGACAGCCACCGGTGCGCGAAACGCTTCGCTGGGGGTCACGGATGACGCCTCGGGCAGTCCACAAAACATCTCGCTCACGGGAACAGGCACGCCTGCTGCTCCGGCGGTCGGTCTTTCACCTACGAGCCTAACGTTTAGCGGCCAACTCGTAGGCACCACCAGTGCAGCGCAGAGTGTGACTCTGACCAATACCGGCAACGCGGCGCTGACGATTACGAGCATCGCCATTACAGGCGCAAACAGCGGCGATTTCGCGCAGACCAGCACGTGTCCGGTAAGCCCAACGACGCTCGCAGCGGGCTCGAACTGCGCTATCAGTGTGACTTTCAAGCCGACGGCCAGTGGTGCGCGAAATGCTTCAGTGACCATTACGGATAATGCTGCCAACAGCCCGCAGAGTGTGACGCTTTCGGGCACCGGCGCAGCTCCCATCGTCAGCCTGGGCGGCACGGTGAGCCTCAATTTCGGTAACCAGCTCGTCGGGACAACAAGCGCAGCTCAGACAATAACTTTGTCCAATACAGGCACCGCCGCGCTTACAATCACGAGCATTGCCATCACCGGGACTAACAGCAGCGATTTCGCACAGACCAGCACGTGTCCGGTTAGCCCGACGACGCTGGCGGCAGGAGCAAACTGCGCAATCAACGTCACCTTCAAGCCAACCGCCGTCGGTAACCGCACTGGCAGCGTCAGCTTCACTGACAGCGCCGCGGGAAGCCCACAGAGCGTGGCGCTTACGGGGACGGGTGTGGAACCCATGGTGACGCTTGCGCCGGCTAGCCTGACATTTGCAGGTCAACTGATCACGACAACAAGCGCGGCGCAGAGCGTAACACTAACAAATAGCGGTACTGCTCCGTTGACCATCGCGAGCATCGCCATTACGGCAGCCAACGGCGCAGATTTCGGCGAAACCAATAACTGCCCCGCGAGTACTTCAAGCCTCGCCGTTGGAGCGAAATGCTCGATTAACGTGACCTTTACGCCCACGGCTACCGGAAACCGCGCTGCAAGCATCACCATCGCAGGCAACGCACCTGGAAGCCCGCAAAGTGTTTCGCTGACCGGTACGGGGACGGATTTTTCACTCGCGGCGGCCACCGGCGCAAATTGCCCGGCGGGTGCTAACTGCTCGACGTCCGCAACCATTAGCGTTGGTCAAACAGCCACCTACGACCTGCAGGTTTCGCCATCCAATGGCTTCAATGGCATAGTCGCTCTCAGTTGCACCGGCGCGCCGTCACCGTCGACTTGCAGCGTTTCACCAAGCTCAGCGCCGCCGGTCGGATCAGCCTCTTATGCGTTCACGGTAACGGTCAATAACACTGCCAACGCGATGACGCTTCCAATGATGAGTCCTCCAGGTGTGCCACGGTTGCCCATCCGTTTTGGGATTCCGCTTGTCACTTCGTTAGCGATGATGCTCATGCTGGCCTTTGTGGGAATCAGGACGGGGCAAATAAAGCGTCTGGCCGTTCCTGCTCTCGCGCTTCTACTTTTGAGCATTGGCTGCCTAAGCGGCTGCGGCGGAGCGGGCGGAGGTGCTGGCGGGGGCACAAAGCCACCGACTAACGCGACCATCACCGTTACCGGCACTTGTAGCGGAGTAAACCGCACGCTGCCATTGTCTCTAACGATTAATCACTGATGCGGGGAATCGTGGACAGCAGAGGAGCGAACGATGAACGATTCGGGACCGCGTGTTTGCGAATCGCGCCGCCACACGCTGGGCGGAACCGGCCACCATGACAACGATTCGCAACGGCGCGTGTATCCCATAGCGCAGCACCAGATGCAACGCGATTGCAACAGTCGTAGTCCCTGCGATGTAGGTTTCCTTGGGAAGCCTGGAAAGAATCGGGTGAGCCGTCGCCACTGTTCGAATCTTACATCCAACACAACGCGGAGAAGGCCCCTCTGGCTAAAGACAGCGGCAGCCACCGGGCGAATTATCCCGCTAAATCTCCGCGCGATGGCTATGCTCACCTATTGGCACGGTCTATTCCCTGATGCGCGGCCAAAACACTTCGTCCCCGGCAGAGAAGTACGGATTTGCGGGAAACGACCGCAAACTATGCAGCTATGCGATCGACCCGTCGACGCCGATGCAGCGCTGGAAGGTTGGTTGGGAAAGCGCTCGTAGAGCTGCGAAGGTGTCTTGCCGCTTTCATGATCTCCGTTACACCTTTATTTCGAGGCTCGCCGAATCCCAGGCATCGGATTCCACCGTCATGGCGCTCGCAGGGCATGTATCACGGGCTATGATGGAAAGATATAGCCACATCCGCATGGAAGCTAAGCGCAGAGCAGTTGATGATCTCAGCGGAATAGAGTTTGAGCCAGGGTGGGCACAAAATAGGGCACAATTCTTTTTGAACGAAAAGTCAAAAGAAGCTAACTCATTGAAAAGACTTGGTGAACCGGGCAGGACTCGAACCTGCAACCCGCTGATTAAGAGTCAGCTGCTCTACCATTGAGCTACCGGTCCACCGATGTATTTTAGAATTTTACATGGGACTTACAATTTTGTCGAACGCACGAGAAACCTCTAAACCCCGCAAACAAGCTTCATTTTCCTCGCAGCGTGGCTGCCAGATCACGCGCGACCGATTGCGCGTGCGCCAAATCTCCGGGTTCAAATGAGATCGCGGAGACGCGCGGATGCCCGCCACCGCCGTGCTTCTCGGCAAGGGAAGCCAGGTTTTGATCGGCGGTTGCTTGGTTCCATGGATTCGTGCCCAGGGAAACTTTCGCGCGCACCGCCGAAGCGCTGACGCTCACCGAATAGACGCATTCGGGATGCAGCAGATAAGGAATAAACTTGTTGTAGCCCTCGAGATCCAGGTCGCTGACGTCGAAGAAAATTACGCCATCGCGTGCTTCGATCCGCTGACGCAGGATTTCAATCGACTTGCGATGCCGGTCGAGAAGCGGCTCCAGATGCTTGGCCACCAGCGGCAGCTTCACCATTTCGCTCAACGGGCGGTACGCCAGCTCGGGGATGATTCGCGCAGGGAGGCCATTTTCCGGCGCTGCTTCGATCACCAAAGCCAGCTGCGTCGCCGGCTCGATCATGGCGACGGCAGATTCCGCTGTCGGATATTGCGCTCCGTCGATGATGTCGCCCCAATAAATCAGGTTCTCGAGCGGCTTCGTATCGAAGCCAAATTCCTCTTTTGCGACCGTGGCGATGAGTTTCGTACACGACTTGTAGTTGGGCTCGTAAAACATGTGCGCGCCGGGCTGCTTGCGGAAATGTTCGGCGTCCGCAGGCGTCAGAAAAGCACTCTGGTGATGGTCGAACCACCAGGTCACTTTCGGCGAATTCGAATATTTGAAGTCCACGATGACGTTCTCATCGCCATCAAAAAGACCGGCTTCCCAGGGCTGCGCCGCGCGGTGAGTCATGCCCGTGAAGCCAAATTCGGCAGCGGCATCAAACCGTTCGCGGTAAAAGCGGTAAAAGAGAGCAGCGGAAGCCGTGCCATCAAAACAGCGATCGTGGAAGCAGAGCCGGACCTTGGTCATGGTTGAACGAGTTTGCCTGGCCTCCTCCACTGTGCCGAGCAGGAGGAGATACAAAGCCAACCAAGATGTACGGCTGCGCCACGATTGTCAAGTATAAAGACCAGACACGTTGGGCCGGCAAAATCCGAAAGAATGAGAGCTTCGTCTCCCCCGCCCTCTACTTTCGGCTGCTTCCGGTGAGATCCCGCTTTTACTCGGCTCCCTCTTTGGGTTTCTCCGCCGCGGGCGCGATAGGGGAAATATTGCTCCTCTGGATCAACTCATTCAGCGCAGCCAGATCCTTCGACTGAATCACCTTCCAGGCTGCCAGTTGGGTCTCCAGTCTGCCGTTCAGTTCGTCAAAGGCAACGTAGCATTGGGCGGTAGGCGCGGCATCGGCACTCTCCACAGTGCCTTGCAGGGCCATGAGCTGGTCCGCCACCTGGATCGGATAATTCAGCGGATCTTCGCCACTCTTGGACTTTGGCTGAATGATTTTCTCCTCGACGGCGTCCATTTTCTTTTTCAGCGCGTCGGCCGCGTCCAGCACCGGCTTGGCGGCGGCATCCGCGCCGATCCGTTTCTTCAACGCCTCGAGTTGTCCTCGCACGCTGCGGATTTGGTTCACGGCTTCATGCCCGGCGCTGACGCGGCTCCAGATTCGCATCGCCAGCTCATTTTGTTTTTCGAGGTCCGCTGCGGAGACGCCCACTCGCGGATCCTTGCTGATCTCCGCGGAAGCCGTCGACGCCTTCCCTGCTACGGTCAATTTAATTTGATACGTCCCGGGCATCACCAGCACGCCGGTGGGGCGTCCACCCCAACTCACCGAACCGGGCACCTTCGCCGGAACTTCCCCGCGCATGTCCCACACAAAGCGGTTGAGCCCCTCGTCGGCGGGCAATGTGTCACCAGTCCGAGCTACGCCGAATTCTTCCTCGTCCTGTGAAGCACCCTCCGCTGGTTTCTTACTCGAATACTTTCGAATGACTTTGCCTTTCGAATCAAGCACTTCCAGCGTCACGCCATCCTTCGGCTTGCTCTTCAGAAAATAATCGATGATCACGCCGGTCGGCGGGTTGGCGCCGACGGGCACCGTCGCCGGCAGCGTGAATCCGGCCCCGCGGTAGCGGATCGCGGAAGCGGGCTGGTAAAGATGCGCATCCTCACTCGCCGTCGAAGCCATTATCTGTCGCAGCGGCGAAATGTCATCCAGAATCCAGAACGCCCGTCCGTGCGTCGCCACAATCAGATCGTCATTCTTCACCAAAAGATCATGGATCGGCGTCGTCGGCAAATTCAGCTTCAGAGGCTGCCAGTGCGCCCCGTCGTCAAACGAAATGTAAATGCCATTCTCGGTGCCGGCAAAAAGCAGCCCTTTCCGCTTCGGGTCTTCACGCACCACATGCAGGTAGCTGCTCTCTGGCAGCCCGGTAGTGATTTTCGTCCAGCTTTTTCCGTAGTCCGTGGTCTTGAAGGCATAAGGCCTGTAATCATCCAGCTTGTGCCGGTCGATGGCCACATACGCCGAGCCCGCGGCGTGGGGCGACGGATCAATGATGCTGACCAGGCTCCACTCGCCGAATTCTTTCGCGGTAACGTTTGTCCAATGCTGCCCGCCGTCACGTGTGACGTGCACCAGGCCGTCGTCCGTTCCTGCCCAGATCACGCCCTTCTCCACCGGCGATTCCGCCAGCGCAAAAACGGTGTCGTAGTATTCGACGCTGGTATTGTCTTGCGTGAGCGGCCCGCCGGAAGATTGCTGCTTGCTCTTATCATTCCGCGTTAGATCTCCGCTGATGGCCGTCCACGACATCCCACCGTCGGTCGTTTTGAACACCGCTTCTCCGCCGTGATACAGCACGCTCGGATCGTTCGGTGAAATCAGGATCGGAGCGGTCCATTGAAACCGATGTTTCAACTCCGCCGCGCCGGCTCCCATCGGATTCACCGGCCACGAAGAAATGTCCTGTTCCTGCCCATTCCTCTTGTCAAATCGGGTGATCAACCCGTCGTAAGAGCCCGCGTACACCACCATCGGGTCCCGCGGGTCAGGCACCACAAATCCAGACTCGCCTCCGCCCACGTCGTACCAATCCGGCCGGTCGATCGCGAAGCCATCGCTTCGGGTGGCAATCGCCACTGTCGAATTGTCCTGCTGCGCGCCGTAAACGCGATACGGCAGGGCGGTGTCCGCCGCCACATGATAGAACTGCGCTGTGGGTTGGTTGTTCTCTGGCGTCCAGCTCTTTCCTGTATCGTGCGATACGCTCGCGCCTCCATCATTCGCCACGATCATCCAGTGCGGGTTCTTGGGATCAATCCACAATCCGTGGTTGTCGCCGTGTGGCGCGCGAATAGATTCGAACGTGCGCCCGCCGTCGATCGACCGCGAAACACCGGTGTTCAGCACGTACACCGTTTCGGCATTTTTCGGATCCGCGAAAATATGATGGAAATACCAAGCGCGTTGCGTGAAGCGATGATCCGGATTGATCAGCTTCCAGCTTTCGCCCGCGTCCTCGCTGCGGTAAATTCCGCCTTTCTCCGCTTCAATAATCGCGTAAACGCGATTGCCATCCGCGCCGGATACGGAAACTCCGATCCTCCCCAAAACTCCGCTCGGCAGCCCGTGGCCTTCCAGCCGTTTCCAGGTAACGCCATCATCGCCCGACCGGTAAAGTCCGCTGCCTGGGCCGCCGCTGGTCATACCCCAAGGCGTGCGTTGCACTTCCCACAGCGCCGCAAACAGGATGTGCGGATTATTCGGATCGAATACCAGGTCGATGGCGCCCGTCTTGTTGTCCTTGAACAAAATCTTTTGCCACGTTTTTCCGCCGTCGTTCGAACGGAAGACTCCGCGCATGTCGTTCGAACCGTAGGCGTGCCCCAGCGCCGCTACGTAAACGACGTCCGGATTTTGCGGATGCACGACAATCTTCGCGATGTGCTGCGTGTCTTCGAGTCCGATGTGCGTCCAGTTTTTTCCCCCATCGAGCGATTTGTACATTCCGTCGCCGTAGGAAATGTTTCCGCGGAGACACGATTCGCCGGTTCCGACGTAAATCACGTTCGAATCCGACGGCGCCACGGCGATCGCTCCCACGGACATGATCCCCGTCTTATCGCTCATAGGCGTCCAGGTGAGCCCGCCGTTAATCGTCTTCCATACTCCGCCCGCTACCGCTCCGAAGTAGTACGTCTCCGGGTCCCCCGACACGCCGGACACCGCAAGAGCGCGCCCGCCGCGGAATGGGCCGATTTGCCTCCATTTCATGCCCTTGAGCGCATTGTCATCGAGAGTCTGTGCTTGCAGCGAGATGCTCTTCTGTCCGAAAGTGCCCGTAAAAAACAAAACTGCGCAGTAAACCGCAATTCTCTTGAGACCACTCATCGATTTTCTCCCTGAAAAATTTGCAACCAGGAACCGACCTTGTTTTGCCGCCCGTTAGCAATGGACGTCACAGCGCGCCAAGGCGTTTCGTTGCGCCGCCCGCGGAAGCCCTCTCCCGCTAATAAAGCACCTTGACTTATATCACTTTTCTGCTTACCTAAGTCTCAGTCCAGCTCGCATTTCGAAACTCTTTCGAGGAGGCTGCATGCCCGATGAGAAGAATTTTTTCGCAGGACTTTTTGATTTCTCTTTTAGTCATTCGCTCCTTCGCCGCCTTGTAAAGTTGCTTTACGTCATCGCCATCCTTTTCGGGGGGATCGCCGTCGTGGCCTGTGTCGTGCTCGGCTACCAGCAGTCCCCGGCGCAAGGATTGATCAATCTGGTCGCGGGAATTGTCTCTCTCTTCGTCGGCGCGCTCGTGGTGAGGCTTTTGTTGGAACTATGTCTGGTCATCCATCGGATTGCGGATGGCATCGATCGCGCTACGCATCCGCCAAGCTGATCGGTGAATCACAATGCATCCGGCTTGCGGCACGCGCGCAAGCCGGTGCCCGAGTTTCTCGATTCCCTTTTTCAATCCCCTCATTACGATACAATCAGGACCGTGGAATCTCCTTCCGCCGCCTCGCCGCTTACAACCACAAACGACGCTCCTGCTTGTTCTCCTCGGACCTGGCCTGGGATCCTCTGGCCTCGCGACATCACCTCGGCGGAACGTAAATCCCTGATCGCCGGCGGCCTCGGCTGGATGCTCGACGCCATGGACGTGATGCTCTACTCGCTCGTCCTGGCTTATCTTATTCGCGAATTCGCGATGGGCAAGAGTACCGCCGGATTTCTGATTTCTGTAACGCTGGTCGCTTCCGCCATCGGGGGATTCCTTTTCGGGGTGATTGCGGACCGCATCGGCCGCACTCGCGCGCTCATGGCTGCGATCCTGCTCTATTCCGTTGCCACGGCCGCATGCGGACTGTCGCGCACGGTAACGGAACTTGCCGTATTCCGCTTCATCCTTGGACTCGGCATGGGCGGCGAATGGACAACCGCGGCGGCGCTGATTGCGGAGACTTGGCGCGCAGAACATCGTGGTAAAGCGCTCGGTCTGATGCAATCGGCTTACGCCATCGGTGAAGTCATTGCCGCTGGGGTCGTTCTCATCGTGTTGCCTCATTACGGATGGCGCGCGGTATTTTTTGTGGGAGCGCTGCCGGCCTTGCTGGTCTTCTGGATTCAAAGAAGCGTGCCAGAACCGGTGATTTGGACGCAGCGCGCGAAGAGTGAGCGGGCCCATCCTTTTAGAAAGGTCTTCCAGAGGGACGTGCTCCGAAACGGAATCCTGGCCACCACCATGAACGCCTGCGGCATGTTCGGCTACTGGGGTTTGTTCACCTGGATTCCGAGCTACTTGTCCCTGCCTGTCTCGCAGGGTGGGCGTGGTCTGAGCATCGTAACCAGCACTACCTTTTATCTGGTGCTGGCTCTTGGAAAATGGCTGGGTTACGCATCGTTCGGATTCTTTGCGGACGCGTTCGGCAGGCGAAAACCCTATTTCACATATTTGTTGATTGCAGCGATTCTTGTACCACTGTACGGAATGGCGCACGGCCCTCTACTGCTACTGTTGCTCGGGCCATTCGTGGCCTTTTTTGGCACCGGCTTCTTCTCCGGTTACGCAGCTATCACCAGCGAACTTTTTCCGGGGGAGATTCGTGCCACGGCGATGGGGCTTAGCTACAACATCGGCCGCGGCTTATCCGCGATTGCTCCGTTCGCAGTGGGCGCAATAGCTACGCGCTATGGATTTGGCCTCGCATTTTTCCTGCTTGCGGGAGCTTTTCTAGTAGCTGCTTTCCTGGCTTTGCTTCTGCCGGAAACGCGCGGGCGCCAATTGACCTGATCAGCGTCCGGCGACTCGCGAACGCATCTTTGCGCCACCGGCGCGCAGGGTAAATTTCAGCGCGAAATAGGAAGCCTGCGACAGCGCTTTCTGAAAATCGCCATCATCCGCATAACGCCGCTTCGGGATGCGCCTCGCCAGAATACTGATCTCCAGCGGATCGCGCCGAAACGGGTAGGGTTCCAGCGTCGCGGCGTTGCCACCCTCCGGTTGCAGGTCCCAGTCCACTTCCGTGCCCTGGTAGTCTGCAGGCACAGCATCGATCGTGGCCCCCTCCAGCGGTCCCATGCAAAAATAAAGCGACAGGCGGTCAAGCGCTTCCAGGCGCTGCGCGTTCGCTTGCAGCCATTTTTCATCCGTGAAATTTTTCATCAAGGGATCCGCTCGCAGGTCCACTTTCAAGCGCAATTGCTGCAGCCGGAGCATCTGCAGAAAATCGGTGACCATCGTGGAATCCTGCGATTTCACGTACTTTGCGGAAAATCCCGGCATGGTGGCACGCGTGCGATCATACAGCGCTAGGCAGTGCATGCTGACCAGTAGCCCGGCATAGCGGTCGGCCTTCACCACCCGTTCGATTCCCCGCCGGTAGAGCTCGATGTGTTCCTCTGTGGGGATGGACATGAAGCTGTACGGCAAGAACGTGACCGGGTCAATTCCTGGTAGAAGCTCCCATTCGTCCCATCCGTTGTCGTGCTCCATCGCGGCCAGACGGAAGGATTCCACCGGCTCCGGCTGCATGAAAACTTCGTTGCCCAATTCGCGCGCAAAATGCCCCGACAGGACCGCATGGTCCGTCTGGCGAATTATAACCAAATGATCCGCGTGCTCTTGGATAATCACGGCGCTGCCCTCGTTCGCAGCGACACCTTACACTGGCGCCCTCTTGGGCAGGCGCTCTGGCATGGCGGGGACCTTGCCAAGTAATCAGCTTCTCAGCCCCAGTATTATGCTCTCGACATTTCCTCGAATCCAGCACTATCGCTGGGCGTGGGATACCCCACGCTGCTCCGTGGGAGGGAAGCCGGCAAAGTGGTGGTGTTTGACTATGTCCGGGTCGAGATTCGCTGCAAAATCCCATTGGAGCGCCACTTCTCCCGCTTGTAGAATAGACCTACCACTGCGGGAGTGGCGGAACTGGCAGACGCGCAAGACTTAGGATCTTGTGGCCGAAAGGCCGTGGGGGTTCAAATCCCTCCTTCCGCACCAACCTTTCCGTCGAGGAAAGGTGTCCCGAGCGAACCTCGTGAGCCGAGGGACTCTTCTCTTCACCTCTGATTTAAGGGGACAATAAACTTATGCGAGCGCAGCTCGCGAGGCGAGCTACCCGAACATGTCGGGAACTCGCCTTCTTCATGCCTACGCTGGCGTTCGGGTTAGCTTCGGGCAGGGGCCTGAAGCCATTTGATCGCTCGGCGCCACGGAGCGGTCTGTCCGCTGCTCATCGGCGTCTTCAGCCACACCATCACGCCGTGCCCGGCAACTGCAAGGCGGCCCGGAGCGCTTTCATGGGGCTCCGGAGCGCTGGCGCTGGCAGCAGGTATTTCCCCCGGCGTAAGCCAATAGGGACTCGCGTTTGCAAAGGATCGCTCGGCGGCGGCGCTCGACGAGTGCCGCTCGTTGACCGCGCCCGTCACTGACAGCTTTAGTAGCGCCCCAACCTGTTCCTGCGACGCCCTCATGGTTCTCAGGATTTTTCGCGCGAACCACACACCCGCAGCAAGGAAGGCAAATTGACTGAGGAGATTCCCCAGCGCATACCAATTGATCTGCATCCAAGTCGTGAAATCGTTCATAAATCCGCCTTGGACTGGACACGCTCAATGTACAACTTGGCCCGGCCGGCGCAAACTGGCAAGAAGTCCAGTAAACGGGCAGCTGTTCATTGCCCGTTAGGACTATTCCACGTTTGCGGCTTGAGTCTTAGAGTGGGTTGTCGGCGTTAGAGCAGGTCGCCGCCGTGGTGTTCGCGCGGATTACGCCAGACTGGTCGGAGCAGAATTCGCGCTGGCCGCTCTGGCCTTGAACCTGTGCATAGCCCGTCGAAGCATACGTCACGGAAGGCGTTTGCGCGCCCGCCGTGGCTGTGAACGTATAGCCGCTCTTAATCTTTGTCACTGCCAAAACGTTGTCGATCAAGCAAGCGGTTGTTGACGTTGCGCCAGCTGCTGTGGCGCAAGTCGCGGCCACGCCGCCGAGGTTGGACAACGATGTAAAGCCGACTGACGAATACGTGGTGGCGAAGGTGACTTCCGCGGTGTTGATGGTGCGGAGAGAACCGACCGCCGAAGACTCGTTCGCTGCCATACGCGACCGAAGGAGGTTCGGAATGGCAATGGCAGCGATGATCAGAATGATCGCCACGACGATCAGCAATTCGATCAGGGAAAACCCTTTCTCTTTCTTCACGCTAAGCTCCTTGTGAGATAGACCTGTTAAGAGATGGCAAACTGCTTGATTTGGTGCTCGTTGTTGGGCAACCAAAGGACCAAACGAATTCATGCACTAGAAAGGTTTTTCTCTTTTTGTAACGAACCACAAATAGGGAACTTATCTTTAGACAGTGTTTAAGCCAAGCCCACAGGTGGGACATAGCTGCCGACACTAACCGCCCAGACTGACATTTTCTGTCTGGAAATAAACAATTAACGTCGCTTGTAGGTCTTGCTGAGGAGGGTCTAGTTCACACCTGAGCAGCACCGAATCTTCCTAACAGCTATTGCGGATTAGGTTTGCGACGGAAACTTGAGTGAAGCCCAGGCAACGAGTCGGCACTTCGCTTGCCCTCTGGGCATCCCAATCATCGGCAGCTTTTGTTTCTTAGAGCGGGGCGTCGGCGTTCGAACAGGTGGCCGCTGTGGCGTTGGCGCGGATCACACCAGACTGGTCGGAGCAAAATTCGCGCTGACCGCTCTGGCCTTGAACCTGGGCATAAGCCGTCGAGGCGTAGGTCACTGCCGGCGTTGTGGCGCCCGCCGCAGCTGTGAACGTGTAGCCGCTCTTGACTGCTGTAACCGCAAGAACGTTGTCGATCAAGCAAGCGGTCGTCGAAGTTGCACCGGCTGCCGTGGCACAGGTCGCAGCCGCGCCGCCCAAGTTCGTCAGGGCAGTGAAACCAACTGACGGATACGTAGTAGCAAAAGAAATCTCCGCGGTATTGATGGTGCGGAGAGAACCAACGGCCGAAGACTCATTCGCGGCCATACGGGACCGGAGGAGGTTCGGAATGGCGATGGCCGCGATGATCAGAATGATCGCCACCACGATCAGCAACTCGATAAGAGAGAATCCCTTCTGTTTCTTCACGCATACTCCTTGAGCAATCGCATCGTGTCAAAGCACGCACGCTCTGAACGGCAGATGAAGGACCAAAATTGGACCGATGGCCAGTCACACCACTTATTCTCGTATCTAACAGTAATAAATGACGTTATTCCGGATGGCTCCCAAGCAAGACCCGGGCACGCGGGGCCCAAAATGGCAGTAATTCCTAAAAGCGACCTTCGTTCCGGGAAAAATCTAACTGCTCAGCTCTAGCTCTCACACTAGTCGTTGCCGAGGCTTGCACCGACCCGACGTACTTTCTATACGCACTTCGCAGATTTCCCCTCCTCACTTTGCGCGAAAGTCTTGGGACCGTCTGCAGCCCCTGGCAGGTAGCGTGTAGAAAATCCAGCTAGAGCTACTTTCCGTGGCTTCTTCATCCGGCGTTGGCCTTTGCGGGCCTCTTTTCTCTTTCCTCGAAGCAGGTTTCGCGGTATGAAGTGGGCAAGGCATTTCCTTTGACGATGTGCGAGGAAGCGAGGCCCAGGGAGCAATTCATGGAACGCAACGTTCGCGACCTTATCAATCTTTATAATCCCAACGATGCCCTGGACCATGCATGGACCATTCCCTCTCCGTGGTATTTCGACGCGCGCATCGGCGAACTCGAGCAACTGAGCGTCTTCGCCAAGAGCTGGCAGGTGGTAGGCCGCGCGGATCAGGTGCGGGGCAAAGGAGATTTCTTTACCGCGGACCTTGTGGGAGAGCCAATCGTGGTCGCGCGCGGCGAAGACGGCCAGTTGCGCGCCTTCTACAACGTTTGCCGGCACCACGCCGCCGCGGTGGTCACCGAAGCGCAAGGCTGCGCCAAACAATTTCGCTGCCCGTATCACGGCTGGACGTACGGCGTAGATGGCGCGCTGAAGGGCATGGTCGAATTTGAAGGCGTGTGCAATTTCGATCGCGCGAAAAACGGCCTGGTACCAGTCAAGGTGGATACCTGGGAGCATTTTGTTTTTGTGAATCTCGATGGCCGCGCCGGAGCTTTGCAGGAATTTCTTGGCGCGGTGCCCGGGCTGGTCGCGCCGCTGCAACTCGCGAAAAAACTGAAGTATTTCGACCGTCGCATTTACACGCTGCACTGCAACTGGAAAGTGTACGTGGACAATTATCTGGACGGCGGTTACCACGTGCCGCACGCACACAAAGGCCTGAGCAGCGTCATCGAGTACACGAAATACACGATCGAGAATTTTGAGCGCGCATGCCTGCAATCCAGCCCACTCTCGTCCGATGCCAAATCGGAATCGGGCGTGGCCGCGACGCGCCAGGGCCGCGCGTTTTATCTGTGGCTTTATCCGAATTTCATGATCAACGCCTACGAAGGCGTGATGGACACCAATTTGGTTTTGCCGATGGGCGTGGACAAATGCGCCGTGGTTTTCGACTACTACTTCGCGGACATCAGCAAGAAAGCCTCAAAGAAAAATCAGGCAAGCATAAAAGTGAGCGAAAAAGTGCAGGATGAAGATGAGGCCATCTGCGACGCGGTGCAGCGCGGCCTGGGCTCTCGCGCCTACGTAGCGGGACGCCTCTCCGTGCGCCGCGAAGCGGGCGAACACCTTTTTCACCGGTTGCTCCACGCGGATCTCAGCCGCGCCCTGAACCACACAGCCGCCGCAGATTAAGCGTTCCGGCGCTTGGCCGTCGAATTGACGCTGCCGGACGCGTCGCCTATACTGAGCATTCGAGTTTCAGGGTGAACTCTCACCTGTCTGGCCTCTTCTGAAATGAACGACCGGCTTCATGGTGCCCCAGACCGGGCCGCATGCCGCCGAGACCAGCGAAAGACTCTTCACTACACCGATTGTCCCAGGAAAGGACCGCTGTATGGCCGAAGCAACCTGCCGCCGCGAACTGGAGCTGGAAATTCCCGCGGAAGAAGTGTCGAAAAAAATAGAGAGCGTGGCCAAGGAATTCGCGCGCATCGCGAACGTTCCGGGATTCCGCCGTGGAAAGGCCCCGGTGTCCTTGATTCGCAGGAAGTTCGCGGACGATATCAAAGGTGAAGTCCTGCAATCGCTGGTGCCCGAGCGCGTGGAAAAGGCTGTCGCCGAGCAAAAGCTCACGCCGGTCTCGCAGCCGCAAGTGGACAAGCTGGATTTCAACGAAGGCCAGCCGCTCAAATTCCGCGCGGTCTTTGAAGTGCTCCCGGAATTCGAATTGGGCGAGTACAAAGGCCTGGCGCTCGAAATGCCTACGATGGACATCACCGACGAAGACGTGACGAAAACGCTGGAAGAAATGCGCGAGCGTGCCGCAACCTTCGCGCCCGTCGAAGGCCGCACCATTCAGGACGGCGACTTCGCGCAAGTCAAACTTCTCGGCACGCCGGAAGGTGGCGGCGATCCGCTGCAAGCCGACAGCGTGCTTTGCCACATTGGCGCCGAAGAAACGATGGAGCCGTTCAACGCCAACCTGAAGGGCGCAAACGTCGGCGAGCACAAGAATTTTGACGTGGATTATCCCGCGGATTATCCGGATCCGAAACTGGCCGGCAAGAAATATCATTACGCCGTCGAAGTGCTGGGCATCAAGACGAAAAAACTGCCCGAACTGAACGACGATTTTGCCAAGGACGTCAGCGAAGCCACGTCCCTAGGTGAACTGAGAACAAAAGTCCGCGAAGGCCTGGGTCATCAACGCGATCACAAGCACAAGGAACTGCTGCACGAGAAAGTCCTCGCGGAGATCGTGAAGCTGCACGATTTTCCAGTACCCGAAGCGCTCGTCGAGCATCAAATGGATGTGCGTCTTGAGCGCGTGGTGCGCTCTCTGGCTGCCCAGGGCGTTGATCCGCGCGCAGTAAACGTCGATTGGGTGACCCTCCGGCGCCGGCAGGAAGAACGGGCCAAGGATGACGTCAAGGCCGAACTGATCATCGATCGCATCGCCATCAAGGAAAGCATCGACGTGACCGACGAAGAGGTCACCCACGAGCTCGAACACATGGCCAGCCATGGTGGCGAATCGGCGGAGGCAATCCGCGCTCGTTTGACAAAGCAAGGCACGCTCGATAGGATGAAAGCGAAGCTGCGGAGTGACAAAACTCTCGACTGGCTCGCGCAGAACGCAAGAATCATGACCGTCGCAGCAGCAAGCGCGGCGACGGATGCAAAGTGAACCACACCGGCCAAAAGCCAGCGACATTTAATCAAATGAAAAATTTCGACGAACCAGACTATCGCGGCACAACCCTCGTACCCATGGTGGTGGAACAGACCAGCCGCGGCGAGCGCGCGTACGATATTTATTCCCGGCTTCTCAAGGAACACATTATTTTCATCGGCACGCCGATTGACGATCACGTCGCCAACCTGGCCACCGCGCAGATGCTGTTCCTGCAAGCCGAAGATCCGGAAAAAGACATTCAGCTGTACATCAATTCCCCGGGCGGCTCGATCACCGCGGGTTTCGCTATTTATGACACCATGCAATTCGTGAAACCAGACGTGGTCACCACGTGCGTGGGCCAGGCCGCTTCCATCGCCGCTGTACTTCTTGCCGGCGGCGCTCCCAAAAAGCGCTTTGCGTTGCCCAATGCGCGCATCCTGATTCACCAGCCGTGGATGTCCGGCCTCGGCGGCCAGGCCACGGACATCGATCTGCACGCGAAAGAAATCTTGCGCATGCGCACGACCATCAATACGCTGCTGGCCAAGCATAGCGGCCAGCCTGTCGACCGTATCGAGAAGGACGTCGAGCGCGACTACATCATGAATCCCGAGCAGGCCAAAGAATACGGAATGATCGACGAGATCATTTACAAGCATCGCTAGGTTTTCTGCATCGCGAAGTGCTTTGCGGCTTGAAGCAGGGGTTGGGCGCCAGTTCCAAATAGTTAGCAACCGTTCGACTTTCTCTTTTGCTCGGGGGGGAAATCGGCCTAGAATGATGGATAGAGACTCCGTCGAAGCCCAGCGGAGACGAGGCCTTCACACCAGTGAAAAAAATCAACTCAGACGAGCCCTTGCGCTGCTCCTTTTGCCACAAGACCCAGGAGCAGGTCGAGAAGCTGATTAGTTCGCCTTCGGACTATCCGCGCGCTTACATCTGCAACGAGTGCGTCGGCGTTTGCCAGACCATTCTGGAAGATGAGAAGCGCGAACAAACCACGGCGCCGGCTCGACGGCTTCCGCGCCCGCCGGAGATCAAGCAATTCCTGGATGGCTACGTCATCGGGCAGGACCGTACAAAAAAGAAACTCGCAGTCGCGGTCTACAATCACTACAAAAGGATTTTCCTGAACAAACAGCCGGGCGAGATCGAGCTGAGCAAGTCGAATATTCTGCTGATCGGTCCCACCGGCACGGGCAAGACGCTGCTGGCGCAAACGCTCTCGCGCATGCTTGAAGTTCCGTTTGCCATTGTGGACGCCACCACGCTCACGGAAGCGGGTTACGTGGGCGAAGACGTCGAAAATATTATTCTCAAGCTGTTGCAAGCTGCCGACGGCGATGTCCAGAAGGCCCAGCAAGGCATCATTTATATCGACGAGATCGACAAAATTGCTAAGAAGGACGAAAACCCTTCGATTACCCGGGACGTCTCGGGCGAAGGCGTGCAGCAGGCGCTGCTCAAGATTCTCGAAGGCACAGTCGCCAATGTGCCGCCGCAGGGCGGGCGCAAGCATCCACACCAGGAATTTACTCCCGTGGATACGACCAATATCCTCTTCATTTGCGGCGGAGCTTTTGTCGGCCTCGAGCGAATCATCGAGAAACGCGCCGGCCGCCGTTCCCTCGGCTTCCATACCGATGCCGCGCCAACCACTCCGCAGCGGCGCAACACGGAATTGCTCGAACAAGTGCAACCCGGCGATTTGATCCGTTACGGGCTGATCCCGGAATTTGTCGGCCGCCTGCCCGTCGCCGGCGTGATGAATGATCTCGACAAGGGCGCGCTGGTCAAAATCCTGACGGAGCCCAAGAACGCCCTGCTTAAGCAGTACCAGCGTTTGTTCGAATTCGAAAACGTCCGCCTGCGCTTCACCGACGACGCGCTCGAGACCGTGGCGGAGTTAGCACTTCAGCGCAAGGTCGGCGCTCGCGGCTTGCGCATGATTCTGGAAGACCTCATGCTGGAACTGATGTACCACTTGCCTATGCAGCGGAAGATCCGCGACTTCGTGGTCACCGCGGACATGGTGCGCACCCGCGAAATCAATTGGAGCTTGCTCGAAAAAGCGGGATAACACGTTTCTTGCATCGCTTGAAGGGGACGGCCGCTTGCCGGCCGCAGCAACAAAAGTTCAGGGGCCCTAATGTTCACTCGTGAAAAACAGGAAATGAAGCGCGTGCCTATGATGCCGGTGCGCGACATGGTCATCTTCCCGCAACAGATGACTCCGTTCATCGTCGGCCGCGAAGCCAGCGTTCGTGCGCTCGAAGAAGCACTGGCTGACGATAAGAAAATTTTCCTTTCGACGCAGCATGACGCTTCCGTCGATGATCCCAAGCCGGAAGAGATTTACGCCGTCGGAACGCTCGCGAACATCGTGCAGAGCGTCAAGCTTCCTGACGGCAATATAAAGGTTTTGGTCGAAGGCGTGGAGCGCGCCCGCGCGCTGTCGGTGGCCACCGAAGAAGGGTTTTTCCGCGCAACGGTTCGCCTCCTGGGCGCGCGTGTTGAAGATTCGCCCCAGGTAAAGCAGATCGTCGAAAAAGTAACCGGACTTTACGAGCAATTCATCAAGCTCTCGCAAAGCCTGAACTACGACACCATGATTGCCGCTGCGCGCGTCGATGATCCCGCGCGCCTCTCCGATACTATCGCGGCAAATCTGCAGCTCCCCGTGGATGAAAAACAGGATTTGCTCGAAACCGTCGATCCCCTGGAGCGGCTAAACCGCATCGGCGACATCCTCGAAATCGAACTCGAAAAGCTCAACGTCGACCGCAACATCAACACCCGCGTCAAGCGCCAGATGGAACGCGCGCAAAAAGAGTATTACCTCAACGAAAAGCTCAAGGCCATCCAGAAGGAACTCGGGCGCGGCGAGAAGAATGAAATCGACGAGCTGAAAAAGAAAATCGACGCTGCCGGCATGTCCAAGGAAGTACACGAAAAGGCCATCCAGGAACTGAAGCGCCTGGAACTGATGCCGCCGATGTCCGCGGAATCCACGGTCAGCCGCAACTACCTGGATTGGCTGCTCGCGGTGCCCTGGAAGAAGAAATCAAAGGAAATTCGTGACATCAAGGCCGCGGAAAAGATTCTCAACGAAGAGCACTATGGTCTCGAAAAGGTAAAGGAACGCATCCTCGAATTCCTTGCCGTCCGTCAGTTGGTGAAGAATCCTAAGGGCTCGATCCTCTGCTTCGTGGGGCCTCCGGGCGTCGGCAAGACTTCGCTCGCCATGTCTATCGGCCATGCCACCGGAAGGAAGTTTGTGCGCGTTTCGCTCGGCGGCGTCCGCGATGAAGCCGAAATCCGCGGCCATCGCCGCACGTACATCGGCGCATTGCCGGGGCAGATCATCCAGATGATGAAGAAGGCCGCCACCGTCAATCCGATCTTCGTTCTGGACGAAGTGGACAAAATGTCCACCGATTTCCGGGGCGACCCGTCGGCCGCCTTGATGGAAGTTCTCGATCCGGAGATCAATCACTCCTTCACCGACCATTACCTGGACGTGGAATACGACCTGTCGAAAGTGATGTTCGTCTGCACCGCCAACGTGCTGCACACCATTCCGCAGCCGCTCCAGGACCGCATGGAAATCCTGCGCCTTCCGGGCTACACCGAGCAGGAAAAATTGGAAATCGCGAAACGCTTTCTGGTCAAGCGTGCGCTGGAGGCCACTGGCCTGACGGACAAGAATCTTAGTTTCACGGACGAAGGGCTGCTGCACATCATCCGGCACTATACCCACGAAGCAGGAGTCCGCAGCCTGGAACGCGAAATTCAGAACATCGCGCGCAAGATGGCCCGCAAAGTGGTCACCGACCCGGCGACTTCAGCTGCGGAAATCACCGCCGCGAACGTCAACGACTTTCTCGGCGTGCTCAAGTACCGCGAATTCTGGCTCGAGAAGCATAACGAAATCGGCCTGACCACCGGCCTCGCCTGGACCGAAGTGGGCGGCTCCGTGCTTTCTACGGAAGCGACTTTAATGGAAGGCAAAGGCCGTCTCACACTTACCGGAAAACTCGGCGACGTAATGCAGGAATCCGCGCAAGCCGCGATGAGCTACGTGCGCTCGCGTTCGAATCTGCTCGGCCTGCCCCGCGATTTCTACCGCACCATTGATATTCACGTGCACGTGCCCGAAGGCGCCATCCCTAAGGACGGCCCTTCCGCCGGAATTACGATTTGCACCTCCATCGTCAGCGCGCTCACCAAGAATCCCGTGCGCCGCGATGTGACCATGACCGGCGAAATCACCCTGCGCGGCAAGGTTCTGCCCATCGGCGGCGTCAAAGAGAAATTGCTGGCCGCCCACCGAATGGGCTTGCGTACGGTACTGCTTCCGAAGGACAATGAGAAGGACCTGGCGGATATCCCGCAGGAGATCCTCTCCAGTCTCACGCTACATTTTGTCGAGACCATGGATGAAGTGCTGCAAATTGCGCTGGAGCGGCCCACTGTCCCGCTTGAGCACGCCGCGGTTGCGCCTGTTGCGGAAACGTTCGTCGCCGGCGCCGAGAAAGACAAGAGTTTGACCAACTAAGCAGCGTTGTTTTGGCCTCAGTCTGCCCTGCGTCTGCAACTCCAGCCAGTTCGGAGTTGCACTCAACGAAGTGGCCGGTTCGTGTGGCCCGGCGTTGCCCCGGTTGCAGAAAGTCTGGTTTGCCCATCTCGGCAGGTTTTCGCTTCTTCGGTTTTTGTGACCGCAGGGCGGTCAACCGCCGGTGCGGTGCGCCACCTCAAAAACAATCCGGATTCTCAGGGTCAATTTTCACCATCATAGTTAAGGATATATGCCAAAAGAAACAAGCATTGAAGGAAACAATCAGATGAGCATCAGCCTTGCCGAGCTGAAGGAAAAGAACATCACCGACCTCGCCAAGATCGCCAAGGAACACAATATTCCCGGCGCCAGCGGCATGCGCAAGCAGGAACTGATCTTCCAGATCCTGCGCGCGCAAACGGAGAAGAGCGGATTGATCTTTTCCGAAGGCGTCCTCGAATGCCTCCCCGACGGATTCGGGTTTCTCCGCGCGCCGGAATACAACTACCTCCCCGGCCCGGATGACATCTACGTCTCGCCGTCGCAAATCCGCAAGTTCGACCTCCGCACTGGCGACACCGTGTCCGGTCAGGTCCGCCCGCCGAAGGATGGCGAACGCTATTTCGCGCTGATCAAAGTCGAAGCGGTCAATTTCGAAGACCCCGAGGTCGCGCGCAACAAAATCTTCTTCGATAACCTGACGCCGCTCTATCCGCAAGGCCGCCTGAAGATGGAAACGACGAAGGAAAACATGACCGGCCGCGTGCTTGACTTGCTCTGTCCCGTCGGCAAGGGTCAGCGTGGCTTGATCAACGCGCCGCCCCGCACTGGAAAAACCATGATGCTCCAGGCCGTGGCCAATGCCGTCGCCACCAATCATCCGGAAGTCGCCCTCATCGTCCTGCTTATCGACGAACGCCCGGAAGAAGTCACGGACATGCAACGCACCGTCAAGGGCGAAGTCATCAGCTCCACGTTCGACGAACCGCCCCAGCGCCACATTCAAGTCGCCGAAATGGTCCTCGAAAAAGCCAAGCGCCTCGTCGAACACAAGCGCGACGTCGTCGTTCTGCTCGACTCCATTACCCGTCTCGCTCGCGCTTACAACGCCGTGACTCCACCTTCGGGCAAAGTGCTCTCCGGCGGTATTGATGCCAACGCGCTCCAGCGTCCGCGCCGTTTCTTTGCCGCCGCGCGCAATGTCGAAGAAGGTGGCTCGCTCACCATCGTCGCCACCGCGCTCATTGACACCGGCAGCCGTATGGACGACGTCATCTTCGAAGAGTTCAAAGGCACCGGCAACATGGAAATTTATCTCGACCGGCGCCTCGCCGATAAGCGCGTCTTCCCCGCCATCGACATTCAACGCTCCGGCACGCGTAAGGACGAGTTGCTCCTCCCGCCCGACGAGCTCAGCCGCGTCTGGGTGCTGCGCAAGGTTTTGAGCCCGCTCTCCACGGTCGAAGCGATGGAACTCCTCCTCAGCCGGTTGACCAAGACCAAGGCCAACGCCGAATTCCTCAGCTCGATGTCCGCGCCAACGTAAGAAAATTCATAATCTGAAACGAAAAAAAAGGCGCAGTGGTTTCCCGTTGCGCCTTTTTGTTTTGCCCCGGCCTCGGGGTCTTGGTTATGCTGCGGCGGCTTTAAGCCTTCGAGATATTTTCAGAGTTCACGGCTCACGTTCCCGTCGCATTTCGCTGCTTCTCTTTCCCGCTCTTGCGCCAGCATCACAATAAGCCGCGCCGTCTCTTCAATGCTCATCGCGGTGTTATCCACGAGCACCGCATCGGCGGCGCGCACTAGCGGCGAAACCTTGCGCTCGCGATCGCGCTTGTCGCGCACGACGACTTCGTCGAAAACTTCAGCCAGCGTCATGCGGTCGCCTTTTTCCTGATGCTCTTTCCAGCGCCGCTCGGCGCGCTCTTCGGGTGAAGCGTCCAGGAATATCTTCAGCTCCGCCTTCGGAAACACAATCGTTCCAATGTCGCGTCCTTCCATGACCACACCGCCGCCGGCCCCTGCTCGCTGCTGCTCCGCAACCAGCACGCGCCGCACGCCCGCGATGGTGGCCAGTCGCGAAGCCGCCTGCGCTACTTCTGAAGATCGAATTTCTTTTGTCACATCGCTCCCATCGAGGAACACGCAGTTCTTCGCCCCAGCCGCCTCGTGCTCCGGCGTCGGCGCTCGCAACTCAATGTGTGTTTCTTTTGCGAGCGCTTCGAGGCGGGCTTCGTCATCCAACCGCGCGTTTAGTCGCAAGGCCTTGAAGCCCAGCGCCCGGTACATCGCTCCGCTATCCAGATACAAATACCCAAGCAAGGTCGCCACGCGCCGTGCCACGCTGCTTTTCCCCGATCCAGCAGGGCCGTCAATCGCAATGGTAAGCTTTGGCATTTTGTAGCGCAGCCACCCTTGCCTGCCCTGAGGGACGAAGGGGCTGTTTGCATTTCTCTTGGATGGCCCAAAACGCACAGGCAGGACTGCCTGTGCTACTCAAAACCCCATGATGTTATAGCCGCAATCAACATAAATCGTCTCGCCGGTGATGCCCGAGCCCGCCTCAGAAAGCAAAAACGCCGCGGTTCCGCCGACTTCGCTCGGGTCCACGTTGCGCTTCAGTGGCGCGCGCTCGGCATGCGATTTCAGCATGTCGCTCAGCCCGGAAATTCCGCGCGCTGCCAGCGTCTTGATCGGTCCCGCCGAAATCGCATTCACGCGAATGGCCTTCGGCCCGAGGTCGTACGCCAGATATCGCACGCTCGCTTCCAGCGCCGCCTTGGCCACGCCCATCACGTTGTATCGCGGCACGACTTTCTCCGCGCCGTAATACGTCAGCGTCACGATTCCGCCGCCCGACGTCATCAGCGGAGCCGCCCCGCGCGCCACCGCGATCAGCGAGTACACGCTGATGTCATGCGCGACGCGAAATCCCTCGCGCGTGGTGTTCACGAATTCGCCTTTCAGTTCCTCCGCGGGCGCGAACGCCACGCTGTGCACGATTCCGTTCAACACGCCATACCGCGCCTTCAATTCTTCGAAAAGTTTTGCGATCTGGTCATCCGACGAGACATCGCACATGAAACCGTCGGCTCCCGGCAGATCGGTGATCAGGTCCTTGGCTTCCTGCTCCATCCGCTCGTTCTGGTAAGTGATCGCCAAGTGCCATCCGGCCTCGTGCAGTTTCTGCGCGATGGCCCAGGCGATGCTCCGCTTATTGGCCAGCCCGAACACCACCGCCGTCTTCTGCGTTTCGCTCATTTCCCCTCTCTCCACTCGTCACTCGCCACTTTTTTTAAATCCGATGAAACGCCTTCTCGATTTCATTCAGCGAATACCGCAGCACCACCGGCCGCCCGTGCGGACAACTCATCGGACAATCCGTTTTTGCCAGCGCATCCAGCAGCCACTCCATCTTCGAATGCTCCAGCGGCATGTTCACTTTGATCGCTGCATGGCACGCCGTGGACGCCGCAATTTTCGCTTGCAACGTCTCGATCGAGATGGCCGTGTTCTCGCGCTCGATGCCATCGAGAATCTCCCGCAGCAGCTTATCGGCATCCGGCGCAATCACTCCCGCGGGGACCGCCTGAATCGCCACGCTCTTCGGCCCCATCGGTTCGACTTCGAAGCCGTTGGCAGCCAGTTCTTCCGCGATTTTTTCAAAGATGACGATTTGCCGCGGCGAAAGCTCAATCACAATCGGCATGAGCATCCGCTGCGCTTCGACTTTTCCCGCGCGGCGCGCTTCCAAGTGCTGCTCGAAAAGCACGCGCTCGTGCGCCACGTGCTGGTCCACAATCCACAGCCCTTCGCCGTTCACCGCGACGATGAAACTCGCCCGCACTTGCCCCAGTGGCTTGAGGTCGGCAATCTGTTCCGGACGCGGCAAGCTCGCGGGAGCGCTCGCGCTCGGAGCAGCAAGATTCGCCGCCCAATTCCCTGCCCCCGCGAATTGTGCAGGCGCGATGCCGCCGTCGAACGCCGTTCCTGGCGCAAACGGGATTCGCTGCTCCATCGGCTGCATCGGCGCAGCGCTGAGATCAAATCCGCCGTCCGACCCAACGCCGCTCCCCAGCCCCATCTCTTCCAACGCGGGAATGGGATCACGCGGCAACTCCGATTCCATGGACGCCGCAGCGCTCACAGTGGAGAACGCAATGCCCGATCCCGCCATCACCGGAGACGCCCCCGCCGCCGCGGCAAAACTCGGAACCGGCCGCGCTCCCATCAGCGCCTGGCGAATCGTATCGCGCGTAAAATCGTGGACAAAATTCTGTCGGCGGAATCGCACTTCGATTTTCGCCGGATGCACGTTCACGTCGACTTCGTCGTACGGCATTTCCAGAAAAAGCAGTGTCGCCGGAAAAACCGCGGGCGGCAAAATGTTGCGGTACGCTTCATGAATCGCGTGCAGGATCAGCCGGTCTCGCACCAGCCGCCCGTTCACAAAAATATAAATCCCGTTGCGATTCAGCCGCTGCACCTCGGGCCGCGAAGTAAATCCGCTCACCGTCAGCGTCGCTTTTTCTTCTCCTGCTTCCAGCTCCGGCTCGGTGATGGCTGCGCGAAAAGGCGCCATGGCCAACGGAATCTCCACCAGTTCGTCCAGCGCTTGCCGCCCGAACAATTGATACACGCGGTCCGCCAGCTTTTCCGCCGGCGGGCAGTTAACGATTTCCTGCGTCGGCGTCGTCAAGACAAACTGCCTCCGCGGATTCGCCAGCGCATAGTGCGTAACCAGCGAGGCGATGTGGCCCAGCTCCGTGGTATCTGACTTGAGGAATTTCCTGCGCGCGGGGACGGAATAGAAAAGATCCGCTACGCTGATGGTCGTTCCCGGCGGCAATCCAGCGGGCTTCACTCCGACCAGTTTTCCGCCGGCGAACTCGATGCGCGTGCCTTCAGCTTCCGCCTCGTCGCGCGTTTCAAGGAGCAAGCGCGAAACAGCCGCAATCGTTGGCAACGCTTCCCCGCGAAAGCCCAGCGTTGAAATGGAAAGCAAATCGTCAGCGGTTTTAAGTTTGCTCGTCGCGTGGCGTTCGAACGCCAGCAGCGCGTCGTCATGCGTCATCCCGTGACCGTCGTCGATCACGCGAATCATGCGCTTGCCGCCGACTTCTGTTTCGACGCGAATGCTCTTCGCTCCCGCGTCTATTGCGTTTTCGAGCAGTTCTTTCACCACCGACGCCGGCCGCTCCACAACTTCCCCCGCCGCGATTTTATTCGCCACCGCCTCCGGCAATATGCGTATGCGGCTCATTTCATTCAGCGGCTTTCTTCTTTTCCTGAATAGCGATTCCGAGTTGGTCGAGCTGATCATTGTCGACAGGCGACGGCGAATCGGCCATCAAATCCTGGGCCGCGGTGGTCTTCGCGAAGGCAATCACTTCGCGGATGGATTTTTCGCCAGCGAGCAACATGACCACGCGGTCGATGCCCAGAGCGATGCCGCCATGCGGCGGCGTGCCATAAGTCAGCGCGTCGAGGAAGAAACCAAACCGGCGGCGAAGCTGCTCTTCGCTTAAGCCGAGCGCTTTGAACAAGCGCTCTTGAATATCCTGGCGGTGGATTCGGATGCTGCCGGAGCCCAGCTCGTAGCCGTTCAGAACGAGGTCGTAGCCCTTCGATCGCACTTCCCACGGCGCGGATTCGAGTTTCTCCAAGTCCTCGTCAACGATGCCGGTAAAGGGATGCTGCGCGCTTACCCACGTTTTGTCAGTCTCGCTCCATTCGAACAGCGGAAAGCCGGTGATCCACAGGAATTTCCATTGCGATTTGTCAATCACGCCGAGCGCTTCGCCAAGCTGCAAACGCAATTGCCCAGCGATGAGCGCGGCAGCTTCCGTGCCCTTGATTTGTTCTTTGGCGGAAACCGCGGCGACAAGATCGCCCGGTTTCGCGCCGCAGACTTCCGCAAGTCTCTTCACATTTTCCGCGCCAATCAATTTTTCAACGGTCGATGTAAGACCCTCAGGCGTAACCTTCACAAAATAAGCCCCGCGCGCGCGCAGCGCCTTGGCCTTTTCCGTCAAATCGTCAAGCTGCTTGCGGGAATAACCAGCCGCTCCGGGCGCGGTGAACGCGAAAACGTTGCCTTCAATTTGCAGTTTTTGTTTCGCTTCTTCCGGGAAGCACGCCGTGACTTCATGCAATTCCATGCCAAAGCGCATGTCCGGTTTGTCGCTGCCGTATTTGCGAATGACGTCCTTGTAGAGCATATGCGGGAACGGCGCTTCGGCTTTGACCCCCGCAACGCCGCAAGCGCGCACCATCACTTTTTCGATCACATGAAAAATGTCTTCCTGTCGCGGAAAAGACATTTCCAGGTCGAGTTGGGTAAATTCGAGTTGGCGGTCAGCGCGCTGATCTTCATCACGGAAACATTTCACGATTTGAAAATATTTGTCCAGGCCCGCGATCATCAGGATTTGCTTGAAAATCTGCGGCGACTGCGGCAGCGCATAAAACTGCCCGTGATGAATGCGGCTGGGCACCAGAAAATCGCGCGCCCCTTCCGGCGTCGAGCGCGTGAGCATGGGCGTTTCCACTTCAAGAAAGCCCATCTCGTCCATCGTTTTGCGGATTTCCAGGATAATTTTGTGCCGCAGCGCCAGGTTGCGGTGCGGCTTCCGCCGCCGCAGGTCCAGATAACGGAACCGCAAGCGCGTCTCTTCCGCGGCGTTGATTTCGTCTTCGATCGGAAAAGGCGGCGTCTTGGCGTTGTTCAGAATGTGCAGCTTCGCCGCCACCAGTTCGATCTCCCCGCTCGCCAATTCCGGATTGGCTTTCTGCCGCTTGATGACTTTGCCCTCCACGGCGACCACGAATTCGCCGCGCGCCTGTTCAGCTTTGGCGTGCGCCGCCGGCTGCGTCTCTTTGTTGAAAACGACCTGGACGATGCCAGTGCGGTCACGCACGTCGAGAAAAAGCAAATTGCCAAGGTCGCGCCGGCCAGAGATCCAGCCCATGACGACGGCGTCCCGGCCTTCATCGGCCACGCGCAATTCTCCGCAGTAGTGTGTGCGCTTCAGACTTCCCAGAAAATCCAGCACGTCGCCCTCTTCAGGTAGCACAGACTTCAGTCTGTGCTCTTTTTTTTCATCAGTGCCAAGTTCACATGGCATGCACAGGCTGAAGTCTGTGCCACAAACGGACCCGCCACCGCACACCTGTCATCCCGAGCGTAGCGAGGGATCTGCTTTTCTCTTCTCCATTTGTAGAAAGTCAAGCAACTGCGTTTCCGTGAACTTTGCTTGTTCGCCCGTAGCCAAAGTCTTCAGCGTCCACTCGCCGCTGGATACTTCATTGTCGCCGAGAATCAGCGCGAAGCGTGCACCCAATTTGTCCGCTCGCTTGAGCGCTTTGCCGAATTTTTGCTCCACCGGCGGCAGCTCGACGCTGAATCCCGCCTTGCGCAAATCTTTCGCCGCGCGGATGGCGGTCGCGTGAGCGTGTTCACCCATCCAGGCGATGTACACATCGCGGCCTTGCTGCGCAGGCGCTTTCCCACTCTCTTGCAGCGACAAGATCAATCGGTCTTCGCCAATAGCAAAGCCAATGCCCTTGGTCGGCGGACCGCCAAGCAATTCCACCAGCCCATCATAACGGCCGCCGCCGCAAACCGCATTTTGCGAGCCAAGGCCGCTCGCCGTAATTTCAAACGTCGTCCGCATGTAATAGTCCAGCCCGCGCACCAGGCGCCAATTCTCGCGGTAGATCACGCCGCGCATTTCGAGCTGATGCTTTACGGCCGCGTAGTGCGCCGCGCACTCTTCGCAAAGGTGATCGCCGATGCGCGGCAGCTTTTCGATAATGGCCTGCTCGTTTTCGAGTTTGGAATCGAGCACGCGCAGCGGATTCGTTTCAATGCGTCGCTGGCTGTCCGCCCCGAGCCTGTCTTTCACTTTCTGCAATTCCGCGCGCAGAATCTCGACATATTTCGGCCGGCACTCACGGCAGCCGATCGAATTGATATCGAGCTGCACGCCCTGCAATTCCAGCCGTTCGAAAAAGGTCATCACCATTTCGATGACTTCCGCATCAATCGCCGGCGCATCCGTCCCGCCCAAGACTTCCGCGCCAATCTGATAAAACTGCCGGTATCTTCCCTTCTGCGGCCGCTCCCGCCGAAACATCGGCCCCAAGTAATACAGTTTCACCGGCTGCGGGAGCTGCTGCATGTTGTGCTCGATATACGCGCGGCACACAGAGGCCGTCGCTTCCGGACGCAGGCTGATCATTTCTTCAGGTTGCATCTCCGAAAGCGTGCCCTCCATCCTGCCCTCACGAACCCTATCGGAGAATTCGGCAAAGCCGCCAAACGTGTACATTTCCTTCGAGACGACGTCCGTTTCGGCCCCGATTGACCTTGCGAACAGGTCCGTCGATTCAAAAATGGGCACACGAATTTCGCCAAAGCCAAAAGTGGCGAAGACTTCATGAGCCGTTTGTTCCGCGCGATTCCACAGGGTGGTCTCGGGCGGCAGAAGGTCGCGTGTGCCGCGGATCGCCTGAAACTTGCGCGGCTTCTCTTCTTTTTTGACTGCGCCTTCGCTCACTTGGCATACCCCGCGCGAGAAGATAGTGGCGGGTGACGAGTGGCGAGTGGCGAGAACGAAGAAAGCTTCCGCTTCAAGGCCACAAGCATCTTTTGTAATTCATCGATTTCCTTCAAAGCAGGTTCCACGTCCCCCTGTTGGGCGAAGCCCAATTCGACACTCAATGACAGCTGGGTGTCCAGTTCTGCCAGCGAGCCTTCAGCAACAGACAAAAACTGCAAGAATTCGTTCGTTCCTCGACGGGCCTGCCCTTCTGCAATGTTCGAGGGAATCGAAACCGCCGCCCTCCTCATCTGCGAGGTCAACCCGTATCGTTCTTCAGTCGGAAAACGCACCGTCAGCCGGTACACCATTTTCGCCAAACTCATGCCCTTCTGCCAAACCAATAGCTCCTTGTAGTGTTTCGGCTTGGTAGTTTCTTGCATTTTCTTAGCTCGCCACTCGTCACCCGCCACTCGCCACTTCTTCTCTGTAAATATTCTTGTACTCGACGTAGCGCTTCGCATAAGCGTCGATGGACGCCTGATCAATGCCGGTCAGAGCTCGCTTGACCTTGCCGGGATGGCCAACAACGAGGCTGCCCGGCGGAATCTTGACGCCTTCGAGAAGCAGCGTGCCCGCCGCGACGATGCTGCCCGCGCCAATGGTCACGCCATTCAAAATAACCGCGCCCATGCCCACGAGGCACCGCGACTCGATAGTGCAGCCATGCAGCGTAACAGAATGGCCGATGGTGACGTCATCGCCAAGAATCAGCGGCCACTCGTCGCGCATGACGTGGAGCACGGAGCCGTCCTGAATATTCGTCCGCGCCCCGATGCGAATATAGTGCACGTCGCCGCGCACCACCGAGCACGGCCAAACGCTCGAATCCTCGCCAATCACCACGTCGCCGATAATCACGGCAGCAGGGTCAATATACGCCGAAGCCGCAATTTGCGGCCGCTTCCCCTTGTAAGGTCGAATGTCCGGCTGTCGAGCCAAATCGTATCCCTATCCACGAACTAGTCTCGTCCTACCCCTCAACCGTCTATCTTTTTGTAGGGGCGCAGCACTGCTGCGCCCTCCGAAAGATTCTGCTTAAACGGAATCACGTCAAGATATCACCCGCCTTGCCCGACTGACAAGGAAACGCAGGTGCCGTTTCTTATTTGGAGTGCGGCAGCCTTGCTGCCGCTTTTCCGTCTGCCACTGTCAAACTAGCAACGCTGGACGCCGCGCCGCACTACGCCATCATCGCCTAGTGGAAAAACGCTGTGCACAATGCGGAGCCGCGATGACGTGCCAACCGGAAGGCGGCTGCTGGTGCGCGGAATTGCCTCCCGTCGTCCCCATGCCGGCCGATGCGAAGGGATGCCTTTGCCGAAACTGTCTGCTGGCCAAGATCGAAGCGCTGCAAAATCCCGCAGAAACAAAAGAAGCGTGACACTTCAATCGATCTGAACCGTGGGGCCGCCGGTGGTGCCGGCGACTTCGGCGATGCGCGCGGCAACGGCACGCGCAACATTATAAAGGCTCTTGGCTCCAGCGCCATCTTCACCGAGTGACGCGACCGGCTTGCCGGTGTCGCCGCCGACGCGAATGCGCGGATCAATCTCAATTTCACCAAGCACCGGCACGCCATAAGCCAGCGCGGTCTTCGCGCCCTCGCCGTGGCCAAAGATGTCAATCGCCTGGTGGCAGTGCGGACAAGAAAAAGTGCTCATATTTTCCACCACGCCGAGCACTTCGACGTTCACCTGGCGAAACATCTCGATAGCCTTGCGCACGTCCGCGAGCGCCACGGTCGAAGGCGTGGTGACCACCACCGCGCCAGTGACCGCGACGGTTTGGATCAGCGTCAACTGCACGTCGCCCGTGCCCGGCGGAAGATCAATGATCAAATAATCCAGCTCGCCCCACTCGACGCTCCGCAGAAACTGCGTGATCACGCTGTGCAGCATCGGCCCGCGCCAAATCATCGGCTTGTCGCCGGGATTCAGCAAGCCCATCGAAATCATCTTCAATCCCTGCGACTCCACGGGAATGATGTGCTTATCGGACGTGGCTTGCGGCTCCTGCGTGGTGCCGAGCATGATCGGGACGTTGGGCCCGTACACGTCGGCATCGAGCAAGCCGACTTTGTGCCCGAGTTTCGCGAGGGCCAGCGCGAGGTTCACGGCGACGGTCGTTTTGCCCACGCCGCCTTTGCCGCTGGCCACGGCGACAAGATTTTTCACGCCCGGAATCGGCTGGCGTTGCGGCATTTGCTGTGGTGCTGGACCTGGCGGCATTTAGGTTTATTCTCCCCAAAAACGATTGTCATTCCGAGCGAAGCGAGCCGACGCCTTCTCTATCCGATTTGCTCCTGCGAATCGTTCGCCTCGCTTCGATCTGAAATGTTCTTCATCAATTTGCTACGCTCCATCGATCAACGCTTCTTCGCTCGCCACTCGCCACTCGCCACTTCCTCATGCCCCGTGGCACTTCTTGTATTTCTTACCGGAACCGCAAGGGCAAGGATCGTTGCGCCCTACTTTTGCTCCCGCGCGAACGGGTTTCGGCGGTTCCGCCTGCGCCGGCCCCGTCTGATACTGCAAATCTTTTTGTTGGCGCTGCTGGCGGCGCTCGATCTCGCGCGCGACAGCCGGAAGCTGCTGCGGCTCGTTGGCGCGCGCGGCAGCGGCGCCCGCGGCAACGGCATCGGCACGCGGCCGCATCGGCTGCGGAGCGCGCTCCGACGGTGCCTGCTCTCCCTGCTGCACCTGAATGTGAAACAGATAGCGCACTGTTTCGTTGTCGATGCGCGTCATCATGTCTTCGAACAAAACAAACGCTTCCTTTTTGAATTCGACAATCGGATCTTTCTGCGCGTAGCCGCGCAGGCCAATCCCTTCTTTCAAATGATCCAGCGAGAGCAAGTGGTCTTTCCATTGCCCGTCGACCACATCGAGGATGATGCGGCGCTCCAGCCAGCGCATCAGGTCCGCGCCAAACTGTTTTTCTTTTTCCTCGTAGCGTTTCGTGACGGCCTCGACCGCCGCGTCCGCAAGCTGATCGTGGTTGAGCGCGCCCGGATCCGCGCCCGCCGCTTTCATGTCCACACCGAATTGCGCGTTGGACTCCGCGAGAAATTGCGTGGTATTCCACTGATCGGGATGCTGTTCGCGCGGGCAAAACGTCTCGACCATTTCGCGCACTACGTCTTCCGCGATTCCCAAAACATAATCGCGCTGGTCCTTGCCTTCCAGCGCGGAGCGGCGAATCGAGTAAATCGTCTCGCGCTGCTTGTTCATCACATCATCGTACTCAAGCAAATGTTTGCGGGCGTCAAAGTTCTGTGCTTCTACGGATTTTTGGGCGTTTTCAATGCGGCTGGAAATCATTCTCGATTCTATAGGTACACCTTCAGTCATACCCAAGCGAAACATCAGCGCCTTCATGCGCTCGCCGCCGAAAATGCGCATCAAATCGTCTTCGAGCGAAAGAAAAAATCGCGAGGATCCGGGATCGCCCTGGCGTCCCGCGCGCCCGCGCAACTGGTTGTCAATGCGCCGCGCTTCATGGCGTTCGGTGCCGAGAATATGCAAACCGCCGAGGGCCACGACTTCGTCGTGCTCGGTTTTGCATTGCGCGGCGAATTGTTCGATGACGGGCTTCCACTGATCGGCCGGCACTTGAAAGATTTTGCCTTCGTTTTGGAAGAGCACCATCGGAGCCGCAGGCTGCGCACCGTTGCCGTCATTCGAATCCGCAGCAATGACCGCGGGCGCCGCCGCATACGGAATGGCCAGCTTGTTTTTCAGAAAGTGGTCGCGCGTCATTTGCTCGGGATTGCCGCCGAGAAGAATGTCCGTTCCGCGTCCGGCCATGTTGGTCGCGACGGTCACTGCGCCTTTGCGGCCGGCTTGCGCCACGACGCGCGATTCGCGCTCGTGCTGCTTGGCGTTCAATACTTGATGCGGAATTCCGGCTTTTTTCAGCAGCTCCGCAATGGCTTCCGACTTTTCGATGGAGATCGTGCCGACCAGCACGGGCTGGCCGCGCTCGTGATAGTGACGGATGCCGTGCGCGAACGAATCGTCTTCCTGCATGATGCCGTTCACCACCGCGGTAAATTTTTCTTTTTCCGTGCGGTACACGACGTCCGGAGCTTCGATGCGAATCAGCGTACGGTTCGTGGGAATCACGGTGACATCGAGGTTGTAGATTTTGCCGAATTCCGCCGCTTCGGTTTCCGCCGTTCCGGTCATGCCGGAGAGTTTTTTGTACATGCGGAAATAATTCTGAAAGGTAATCGTGGCGAGCGTCTGGTTTTCGCGCTCGATCTTCACGCCTTCCTTGGCCTCGACGGCCTGGTGCAAACCGTCGGACCAGCGGCGGCCGGGCATCTGGCGTCCGGTGAATTCATCCACGATGATGACTTCGCCGTCTTTCACGACGTAGTCCACGTCGTTTTTGTACAAAGTGTGCGCGCGCAGCGCCTGGTAAACGTGGTGAATCGTCTCCATGTGCGCGGGGTCGTACAAATTGCCGAGGCTCAGGAGGCGCTCGCATTTGCTGACGCCTTCTTCCGTCAACGTCGCGGTGCGGTGTTTTTCGTCGATGGTGAAATCGATGTCCTGAATCAATTTGGGAATGATTTTGTCGATCTTTGCGTACTTGTCGGTGGACTCTTCGGAAGGTCCGGAAATAATCAGCGGCGTCCGCGCTTCGTCGATGAGGATGGAGTCGACTTCATCGACGATGGCGAACTGGTGGCCGCGCTGCACGCAGTGCGCCAGGTCATATTTCATATTGTCGCGCAGGTAGTCGAAGCCGAATTCGTTGTTCGTGCCGTAGGTGATGTCCGCGCCGTAAGCCGCGCGGCGCTGTTCGTCGTCGAGGTCGTGGACGATGACGCCGACGCTCAAGCCGAGGGATTTGTAGAGCGGGCTCATCCACTCCGCGTCGCGGCGCGCCAGGTAATCGTTGACCGTAACGATGTGCACGCCGCGCCCGGCAAGCGCATTCAAGACCGCGGGCAGCGTGGCGACGAGCGTCTTGCCTTCGCCCGTCTTCATCTCGGAGATTTTGCCTTCGTGGAGAACGATGCCGCCGATGAGCTGCACATCGAAGTGGCGCATGTTCAGGAAGCGGCGGCCCGCTTCGCGCACCAGGGCAAACGCCGGCACGATCGCCGGCTCCAGCGCCTTCTGCAATTGCACTTTGTAAGCAGCAGCCTCGGCGGGATCCGCGTCCTTCAACTCGTCCTGAACCTGCTTGCGCAGTTCGGCGAAGCGCGTCTTGAGGCCCTCGTCGGTGAGGGACTTCACTTCCTCTTCGCGCGCGTTGATGGCGGCGATGACCGGCTGCAATTTTTTGATGTCGCGTTCGTGCTTGGTGCCGATGAACGATGCGACAACCCTGTCGACAACCTTGGCTACATCCATGGATGGTTTCGCCGTCTCCTGACGGTCACTAGAACTACGTTCGCAAGAGCTGCTTTCTTACCGCACATGCAAACAATCTATTGTAACTGGTGGGATGCGGAAGAGCCAAGAAACGGCAGTGGCGAGTGACGAGATGCGGCACCCGGCACCCTCGAAGCTCGTGGCGCTGTGCCGCAACAAAACAGGCCCCCCCGAGCGCCAAGCGTGTTACAATGCTTACAAGACTTACATCTTGGGAGGAAGGTGCCGTGAAAAAGTCTCGTTCGGTTGTCGTCAGTATGCGCCTGCCAGCGGAGAGCGAAACCCGTCTCAAGCGCATGGCCCATCGGCATGGATGGACACCTAGTGATGCCAGCGCCCGGCTGGTTGAGGAAGGTCTTAGGCGGTCGGAATTCGCGTTCATTGACTTCCGAGATTCGCCCGCGGGCCGACAAGCCTACATCCAGGGCAGCACTCTTGCAGTGTGGGAAGTTTTGCTCCTCATTCAAAGCTACCGGGGTGACGTCCCAAGCGCGGCCAGGCATCTCAAATGGCCGGAAGCGCGAGTCCAAGCTGGCGTCAATTATGCAAAGGCCTTTCCGGAAGAAATCGAAAGAGCGCTTTCCGAGAACGCAGCCACAGATTTCGAGGCCCTGAAGCGCATGCTGCCGCAAGCCGCCGAATTCGTTTCCAAAGCTGCGTCAAAGAGCTGAAATGCTCAAGGTTCTTCTGGATGAGCATGTCTCGCCTAGCGTGGCAGAGGGTCTTCGCCGGCGCCATCGCTCGCTGGTAGCTATCTGCATGACCGAATGGGAAGGGGGCGAATTCCTGGGACAAACGGACTCCGCCTGTTTGCAGGAAGCCGCAACACAAGGGTTGACGCTGGTGACCTACGATCGACGGACGATCCCCCCGCTGCTCAAGGCCTGGGCGGAAGAAGAACGCGGGCACGGCGGGGTGATTTTTGTTGACGAAAAGACGATCTCACCATCGGATACGGGAGGCCTGATACGAGCCTTAAGCAAACTCTCGAGGAAAACCGCGAAGTGGGACTGGACGAATCGAGTGTGTTTCTTACGGCGTTGATGGCGGCGATGACGGGCTGCAATTTTTTGATGTCGCGTTCGTGCTTGGTGCCGATGAACCACGCGACAACTTGGTCGACAAACTTGGCTACATCCATGGATGGTTTCGCCGTCTCCTGACGGTCACTAGAACTACGTCCGCAAGGGCTGCTTTCTTACCGCACATGCAAACAATCTATTGTAACTGGTGGGGCGCGGAAGAGCCAAGAAACAGCAGTGGCGAGTGGCGGGTGGCGAGAAAAGACAAGAAAAGCACGGAGCAGGCACAGACAGCGACTACTCCCTATAGCCATCCTCCAAGGCTCTTGCCAGCGAGTAGCAAGGTAAGGCATAATTGAAACGCAAGGAATAGATATAATGTAAGGAGCGATTCATGCCGCATTCCACAGTTACCAGGAAAGGACAAACAACAATTCCAGGGCAGATTCGCAAGGCGCTCCAAATCAAACCCGGCGATAAGCTCCAGTACGCGGTGGAAGGAGACCACGCCACGATCCGCGTGCATCCCGGCACGCGGTCGCTGAAGGGTGCGCTGGCTAGCAAGAAGGGCAAGAAGATGAGTTTCGGGGAAATCCGCGAAGCCGCCGCGAAGGCAGCCCTCGACCGCGCGAGTATCCAATGAGCGCAAAGCGCAGGCTCGTGGACACCAATCTGATCATCCGATACCTGGTACAAGACCATGAAAAGCACGCCAAGGCCGCAGGAAAGCTATTCGAAGCATGCGATCGCGGCGTGGTCGAAATTGTCGTGTTGCCCGCGGTCCTGGCGGAGTGCGTGTTTGTTCTGGAATCTTTTTATAAGCATCCACGAGCGGACATCGCGGCGGCGCTTGGCACTCTGATCTCTAGCCCTGGTGTTCAGATCAGCGAAGCTGCGATTCATCTGGACGCGTTAGACCGATATCGAAGGACGAAGGTTCATTTCGTGGACTGCTTAATCGCCGCGTCTGCAAGAGCCGAAGACACCCCAGTTGCCACGTTCGATGAGGACTTCCGAAAATTTGGCGACGTGCGAATCGAAAACGCATGAGGCTGACAGACCACCCAAATGGGTGCGCTCGTGCTTGGTGCCGATGAACGATGCGACAACCCTGTCGACAACCTTGGCTACATCCATGGATGGTTTCGCCGTCTCCTGACGGTCACTAGAACTACGTCCGCAAGGGCCGCCTTCTTACCGCACATGCAAACAATCTATTGTAACTGGTGGGGTGCGGAAGAGCCAAGAAACAGCAGTGGCGAGTGACACCGATGGGCAGGCTTGGCCGAGGAAGTTACGGTTCCTTGGGTAAAGCGGAGTAGAATTCTTGCAATGGTCGCCGTATTCAACGCGCTCCTCACCCCGCTAATCGCCATAATCGCTACCTACATCGCTTGGCAGCAATGGCAGGCCAACAAACTCAAACTGAAGATGGAAAGGTATGAGCGCCGCCTTCGCGTCTATCAGGAAGTGATCAAGATGTTGAAACAATGTGCCGACGGCGAGATTCGAGTGTTTTCAGCTATAGTTGATTTTGGGGCAGCCACAGCGGAGGCGGATTTTCTCTTCGGCCCTGAAATCCGGCAGTACCTCGACGAGATATCAACGCGGGCATCGAAACTCAGGTCAGCCAACGTTCGATTCAAGGATTTCACGCAGCCCGTACCTCCGGGCTACGACCACGAGGAAATCGTAAATGAGATAGGCACACAAACGGCTTGGTTCGTGGAACAGCTTGTCGAAAAGTCCGTTGCGAAGAACAAATTCGGGAAGTACTTGAATATCAGTTAAAGCCTACCGGGAGGCTCCATCCATGCGCCCATTCGGTTTGATTTGCTTGTTTCTTCTGTTCGTTTGGCAGCCAGCGGCGGATGCCCAGACCGTGAATGGAAGTATCAACGCCGCTTTCGCCGTTGGTAAGTGGAAGGAATCGCACGAAGGCGTGAGTCTTTTCTGTGTCCGCGTGACGACTCAGAAGGAAGTGATAAAAGGCAACAGCAATGGGGTCTGTTTCTTGACAGAAGCGCAAGCCAGCGCAAAAGACACTGTCACCATGTCCACGAATACCTTCCCCGTTACAAGCTGGGATGACCACAGTCTGACGGCAGTTACAGAATTTTACGCGGACAAGAATGGGGACCAAACCGACAAACCTAGCCCCGGCGCAACGAAGTATGTATTTCGCTTAGTTCTAAACTTCGAGACGCACCAGATGACAAAGTTTGTTGAAGCGAGCACTGGTAACACCAACGGATATCATTTGGCGGACCAGTAAGGGCGAAGGCCGAGTTACTCCCAAGGCTCGTCAGAGCATTTGAAATCTTTGTTCAGATAGGCTTTCAAAACTGAGGCCGCGCTTACCGTATAGTTTTGGTCCTTCTGGTCCATCTTTACGCCGAAGGAGTCGTCGAGCTTAGAAATTAGCGTAGCCTTCTGCTCTTTCGTGATAATCAGGTGGCTCGCGTGACCCTTGGAGTCTTCCTTTATATCTATCAACGTAGCAAAGACGCCCGGCGCGGCCTCAAACAGAGATTTGTCAATGAACTCCAATTCACCCCTTATCTGGGGCACTTCGGCGGCCAGCTTGCTGTAGTCCACGCCGTCCTTCGGTCCGCCGATAAAGGCACTGCTAATCTCGCGCATCCTTCGCCACAGTACGATTTTTCGTTCATAGAACGCTGTAATGTTCGGAATGAGGAAATCGAACGGCTTACTGAGGTGCATACTTTTGAGCATTTGGACCTGTGATCCTAGTTCTAACTCGAACAATGTGCTGGTGTGGATGCCGCTGGCGAAGGGAAGCTTGTCATCTTTTTTATCTTGATTATTCTCTGCTTCACCCGCCGCGCGTATTCGCTCAACCTCTGCCAACTCACGGATATACTCAGTCACAAATTCAAGATGTGGGGTTTCGGGTTTCGCGGGGCGGGCTGTGGGTCGGGCAGGCTTAGTGTTCGTTTGGGCGAAGCAAAATGAAAACTGCAAAGCAAATGCCACCACGGATAGGGCGAGTAGTCTCGTGAGCGGGCGCTTCATGCGGAGAACATAGCACCGCCGCCAGTCAAACGCGCTGCTGACTTTGGATTAAAAGTGACGTTCTGGTAACGTAGGGTTCCTGAGTCTTTCGCCGTTTGCTGTTGATACCACGCGCCGCCATAAAAACGACGTGGACGGCTGAGTGATAAAATCAACCGCACTTGGAGGTCACAAATGAGCCAACTGAACAATCCTCAACAAGCGATGCTAATTTGGCCAGTGCTTGCACTGGCGGCACGGATGCAAAAGGTTCTGACGTATGGAGATATTGCCGGTCTCACTGGAATCGCGGCAGTAGGGCAGGCTAAGGCTTTGGACATGATAAATCGCTACTGCAAACGTAAGCATTTTCCGCTGTTGAACACAATTGCGGTCTCAGGGCAAGGGGAAGGAGTAGGATTCCCAGGAGAAGGCGAACCGAATAAGATGACGAACGGGCAATACTTGGAAGAACGAGCACGTGTGTTTGCCTTTGACTGGACCAAAGAGGGTGTGGACAAACCTCGTCCGGAAGATTTTGAAGCGGCGCAGTCGGGAGTGACAGCCTAATCAGGAAATCAGTGCGGTCAGTGATTTCCCGCCCAGAGTAGTGGAATCGAGGGGCAGAGGTTAGACGATATGCAAATCGCCATAATCGGATGGGGCTCCCTGATATGGTGTCCGGGCTGCCTCCGCATCAAAAGCAACTGGCACTCTGACGGTCCGCTTTTGCCCATTGAGTTTGCGCGGATATCCAACGACCAGCGCCTGACGCTTGTAATTCACCCAGGCTCGCCCGACCAGCGCACTTATTGGGCACTCAGCGAGTTTGAAACCTTGAAAGATGCTCGTGAGAATCTCGGCGACCGCGAGGGCGCCAAGAATCTAAAGAACATTCGCTCCTTAACTGCAACTGGTAAACAGTCAGAAGAAATTGATCGGCAGATTCTCACCAAGATTCGCCGATGGCTGAAGAGTCAAGGGAATTTAGACGCAGCCATTTGGACGGGGCTGCAAAGTAATTGGGAGAGTTGTCGAGGTAGGTTCAGGCCAGAGGATGCCGTTAAGTATGTGGGGGAATTGGAGCGCGCCAAAAACAGTGCCAAGGAAGCATTCGATCGCACGCGCGAGTACATCAGAAATGCACCAGCCCAAATTCAGACTCCTGTGCGAGTGAGGTTGCGGAAAATGAAGGGTTGGAAAGATGCGACACTGCCAACAATTTTGTTTGCGGGCCCAAACACAAAGTCTCGTTCTTGAAATCGACAGGCGGGACGATTTCTGATGTTCATGTGATATCGACCGTTTGGCTCGTAATGATTGGAGCAGCAAACTAGAAACCAGAAATCAGAAACTAGAATTCAGAAGAGGCAAGAGAAAAGCCCCACCCTTGCACAAGGCGAAACCCGCAAGGATTGATTGGATAAGAGAGAAGGCTCCGAACACGCGCCGTGTTAGCTTTTGGTTGAGGACCGAAGCTAGCGGAACGGAAGGAGCCTTATGGTTCTTATTGGAAGTGATTTTCACCCGAGTTGGCAACAAGTTTCTTGGCTGAACCAGGAGACGGGAGAAACAGGAGATGTGAAGCTGGTGCACGAGCCGGGAGCGGTGGAGAAGTTCTACCGGCAGTTTCCGGCGGGGACGCGTATTGGGATGGAGGCCACGGGCAACTGCCAGTGGTTTGTGGAGTTGATGGCCAGCCTGGGATACGAAGTGCTGGTTGGAGATGCGGCGAAGATTCGCGCGAGTGATGCACGGCAGCAGAAGCATGACAAGCGCGATGCGCGGCTGCTGGTACAGTTGCTGGCGGAGAATCGGTTTCCGCAGATCTGGGTTCCATCGCGGGAACAGAAAGATTTGCGGCAGCTGTTGATTCATCGCTACAAGCTGGTGCGGATTCGCGCGCAGGTGAAGAACGGGTTGCAGCACCTGGCGATGAACCAAGGGGTACTGAAGAAGCATAAGTTGTGGAGTGCGGCGGGGCAGCAGGCGCTGCGCGAGTTGCCGCTGGCATCGTGGGCCAGCCAGCGGCGAGAAGACCTGTTGAAGATGATGAGTGAACTGGACGCCAAGATTGACTTGCTGGACCAGGCGGTGGCCGCGGCCGCGGAGAAGAATGAACAAGCCCGACTACTGATGACGCAGCCGGGAGTGGGACCGATCACGTCGCTGGCATTCGTGCTGACGATGGGAGATGTCTCACGATTTCGGCGAGGAAAACAGGTGGCCAGTTATCTAGGGCTGATTCCGCGAGAATACAGTTCGGGCGGACATCAGCGGTTGGGATCGATCAGCAAGCAAGGGAACACCTTTTTGCGCATGCTACTGGTGGAGGCGGCGCAGGGAGCAGTGCGGTGCGATCCGGGATTTCGGAATGAGTATTTGCATCGCTGCCACAAGAAGCCAAAAGGCGTGGCGAAAGTGGCGGCGGCAAGGAAGTTGGCGATTCGACTCTACTGGATGCTGCGCACCAAGACAGGCTATCCAGAGATCGTTCGTGTCGAGAGCAGCTCGCGGGTGGCCCTGGTCGTCCGCCACGGCGGATAGACCGTAGTGTTGATTGGGCGCTCTCGTCCCGGTGAAAATCGGGATTCGGATAGAAGAATCATGGCCGAGGTTTAGGCCGTATCGATGGCTGGTGGAACGATTTGTTTTCGTTCATACCGAAAACTGATTCACCGTGAGAGTTCCAGAGCTTCGGTCCTCAACCACTCTGGCAGTCACGCGGTGCCTCACAGCGCCGCCACGGCGAAGTGTTGCTTGACAACGCCTTCTCTCTTATCGAGGGCCACCCAAAAACGTTTTTCCGAATGAAGGCACGGCCACCCGCCCGGCTTTGCGCCTGGCGACGGTGAAACTCTTCCTGGAGATGTGGAATAAGGACAAATGAAATTGCTTGAGCCTACTTGACCCTTTCAAAAGTCATTTCTGGCATCGTCTTGCCTGAGGCATTTTTTCTGATCAAAGCCATTTTCTGGCCGTCGCCGGAGATCTTTCTGGTCAGAGAAAACGTGACTTTTTCATTTTGTCTTAGCACCAGCTCATACGTAAAGGGATCCGTGATGCGGCAACTGTACACCGTGTTTACTTCGGTGATCTCGGGATGATCCTTGCCATCACAATTTCTTTCGATGGTGATTCCGCCCCACTCCTTAATCGTCAGCATGCCGCCCTCCAGTGCGACGGTGGTAAGAAGCGTCGGACTTGTTCCAGTTGAGCTTCCAAAAACCGATAAATGGATCATCCTTGGAGACAGGTCCTCCACTTCGGTCGTACGCAAAGGCGACATCCTTTGATCCCGCAGGGTTAATGTAGCGGTAGGTTCTCGTTAGCGTGTTCCCATCTGGCGAGAGTTGCCACATGACTTTGATGCTCGGCTTGCCACTCGAAAAACCATCCTCTTGCATGGTTTGAGGGTCAGTCTTTCGGAAGCTGGCCTCCCAAGCAGGGTTCCCCGCTTCCTTGTAGGGCTTCCCGTCATAACTGACGGTGATGATTTCCGGACAGGAACCATCTTGCCTGCAACCGAAACTCATCTTGATGCCGCCTGCTTCGGGCTCGACCTTAAGTGTCGTAGGGCCATCGGGTCCGGGAACCTGTTTCCAAGTGCCCAACAGCTTTTCCCAGGGCTTCGTCTTGACTTCGATTACAGACTGCCGCGCCGGCAGAACTCCCGACAGGGATAGACACAACAAGCCACTCAAGAACAATCCTCGACGCATATTCACCTCCTCGCCATGGAAATGGACCGGGGTCTGGGCGAACGTACGTCTGGAAGATACTACTGTCAAGGCGGTTCGCTGAACTTTGGTGCAATCTTGCGTTTGGGAAATCGAGGGACGGGAATCGGGGGACAGACGGGACATTTTCTGATGTTCATGTGATATCGATCGTTTGGCTCGTAATGATTGGAGACTTTCAGAGTAAGCGTCAAAGGCAGTGGTGAGTGGCCCTTCGACTGCGCTCAGGATAAACGAGTGGCGAGAAAAAAGCAGATTCCTCGCTGTGCTCCCCGACAAGGTCGGGGCGGGCGGAATGACAGATCTTGGGTGATGCGCGGCTTGGGGATCACAGTGCGTTTCGTGGGCGGCCACGAGGGGCAATGGTGAGTGGCCCGCCAGGCCGGACAGGTGAGTGGCGAGAATCAAGAGAGATTCCTCGCTGCGCTCGGAATGACGGATGTGCGGGTTTGCCGATGGGGGTGTCGGGGTGGAGGACGGGAGGGGGGAGCTTGCCGGAGGCGAGGGCGTCGAGGGCGCGGAGACGGGCGTTGAGGTCGGAGAAGGTCAAGCAACGCTGGCGGTAGAGCCAGCGGAGAAAATCGGTGGCAGGACGCTCGCCTTTGAGCGAATTGCATTCGAGACAGCAGGAAACCAGGTTGCGATAGGAGTTGTGCCCGGCGCGGGCGCGGGGCACGACGTGGTCGAGGCACTGGACGCGCGCGTCGGTGCGGCGCAGACAATAAAAACAATGGCCGCGTTCGCGGAGGTGGATGGACTGGCGCAGGGCGCGGGTCTTGAGGAAGTCGAGGTCTTCGAGATTGGGGGATTGCGGCTGGCTGGCGGGGCCGCGGGCGGGGATGGCGCCCGCCACAGCGGGTACTCCCGCTACCGCGGGCAAGCCGGGGCGAAGGCCGCGAATCTCATCGGGCAGGAGTACACGAACGACGTGGCCGGCTTTGCTGCGACGGATGAGGCGGAGCACACCGAGGACGACGAGGCGGCGGACGGATTCACGCACGGGGCCGGCGCTGATGCCGATACCGCGGGCGAGCCAGGGCATGGAGAAGTGAAGCTCGTGCCGGCCTTCGAGACGGCTGTGTCGGATGAGATGCGAATAGACGGCGCGGTCGGTGATGGAAAAGTGGAGGCGCGGGAAGAGGAAGTCCTCGAGTTGTATCCAAAGATGTTTGAGATTCAGTTTTTTGCGTTTCATGGCGGATCCTTGAAGAGAGTTTTCCGTTGTTCGTTTTTTAGTTTTTGGTTCAGAGAAGAAGAAGATTCGACACAGAGAACACTCCGACCCGATCCCGACAGGGTCGGGATCTTCGATCGGGGCAAACGCCGTCCGCAGCACGGAGGGGATGTCAATCCCTGGGATATGGACGGGGCCTAAAACAAAAACGCCCCGACGGGAGTCGGGGCGCACTTTTCTACAATTAAAAGTGTATCACAAGAACAGTCAGTTGTCAAGACAAATTATTGCAGAAATGGTAAGTACTTTAGATACTTAGCGTTACAATCCGAGCAGAAAGACGCTTCCGCGAGGTGGGAAAACGATGCATCTGGCAATTTTTCTGTAAACCTAAATTCTTCAAGGACTTAGAGTTATGGCCGCCATTTCGCGTTTGGAAATCGAGGGACGAAATCGGGACAGACAGGACGTTTTCTGATGTTCCTGTGATATCGATCGTTTGGCACCCGGCAGCGAACTAGAAACTAGAAATCAGAAACTAGAAATTGGAGAAGAACGCCGCGTTTTGCGCTAGGCGGCCTTTTTCGTCCAGGCACCCAGAATGCCGCCCATCAGGCACAAGCCTACTAGCGGATAAAATTCGTTAATCGCGAACAGTGGCATCGGCCGCATTTCGTACATGTAGGTGGTGTAGACAATCGGCCCGACAATTCCAAGCCACAAGAGGATGCCGATCGCGGCGCCGCGCGCGGCCGTGTTGGCGTTGCGCCAAATGCAGACCTGCGCGAGAACAAAGGCGATCAAGAGATTCAAGAGAAAGGTGAGGATGAACGGCCAGATCCAAACCGGATTCGCTGAACTCGCTTGTGCTTCGCTCATGTGCTCAAGCGCCATCCACTTTTTGCTGAACAACAGGTCGAACCACAGCCCACCGAGCAGCCAGTAAACAATCGCGCAAACAATCACTGCCGCGTAGTTCGTTCTCATCGTGGCATCCTCCTCTGCATCGCTGCAAGCTCCGCGAGATTCAGTCCGCTTTTTGGCAGAACCGCGCTTGTAAGTCAAGCAACTACTCAGCGGGAAAATCGGGGGCAGGCGGGACGATTTCTGATGTTCATGGGATATCAATCGCTTGGCTCCTAATGATTGGAGACTTTCGGAGTAGGGGAAACTTCCCGCCGGAGCCCCCGGCACCATACAGCGGTGGTGAGTGACGAGTGGCGAGTGACGAGGCAGTGGAAGACAATGGACGGCAGAAGGGATTAGAATGGTGGGAAATGAGTTTGCGCGATCCTGGCAGCCTGAGTTGGATGCTGCAAGGAGGGTAGCTTCATGGCCGAGTTTGTCGTTCGCGGTTCGATCCCCAAAAAGCTCATCATTGCTACGCTCTGCGCGTTGGCGTACGCGTGCGTTCTGACGCCGCAGGCATTCGCGCAGCATGGCGGTCAGGCGGGAGGAGGCCACGCCGGGGGAGGCGGTCACTTTGGCGGCGGAGTGCGCGCAAGTGGGCCGCATGGATCTGCACATGGATCTGCTGGGGGGGCTTCGCACGGAACTACGATGCCTCCTCAAGTGATCATCCGGCAGAGGCCCATTTTCATTCATCGCCATGTCTTCGTTCGTGCGCCCTTCTTCCGGTTTCGCGGGGGCTTCTATAACTCGTGGTGGGTGAACTGCGGTCCGCTCTGGAGATGGGACTACGGCTGCGACAATTTCCTCCCGTACGGGGCGGGTTTTGAGAATTACGTGACCATGCCCGAGTACGAGACCGCTCCGTACCTGTACGGGGGAGGAGAGCGCGAGCTGGTGCAACTCTTTCTGAAACAAGGCACGGCGTGGAATGTGACCGACTACTGGTTCGCGGGCGACCAAGTCCATTTCATCACTGAGGAGGAAGGTGGCACGAAGTCCGTCGAGCGGACGATGGCCCTCAGCGAATTGGATTTGCAGAGAACCATCGACGTGAATACGCGGCGAGGATTCCGCTTCGTGAAGCGCGACGCGCCCCTGGAGCAGTATTTGCGGGAGCACCCCGAGGCCAACCCGCCGCTGGTTGAGCGACAAGAAAAGGACTAACGAGTAAGGCGTTTGGGAGCCGCGTTAATACGCTAACTTCAGGCTGACGCGTCCTTCGGTAACGGATGAAGCTGCAGGAAGGCGGCTGCGGCGTCGCGGGCACGTCGCGCGATTTGGCGGGGGCTCGGCCGCTGGGCGACGCCGAGCAGCAGGCTGACCGGCAAATCGCGCCAGAGCAGCCCGGCGAACTGCCCGGCAAGTTCGGCAGGACGGCCCGTGAGCAGTCCGGACGCCTGGGCTTCGGCCATGATTTTACGCAGGGCGGCGCGGCTGGCCTCGCGTCCTATGGAGTCGAGCGCACGCGCCACTTCGGGGGCCTGGACCGCCTCGCCGATCGCCAGCCGGAATACCGCAATGACCGTGGGATCGCTTACCTCGCGGACGAGCCTAGTTCCGAAAGAAGCCAGCACCTGCTCCAGGGTTTCGCGATCGCGCAGCGGGGGCAGGCCGGCGGGCACGTCGAATCGCTTGGCGCGCTCGCTGATGCAGGCGATCAGCATTTCCTGTTTGTTGCCAACCAGCGCGTAAAGCTCTCGCTTCGAAACGCGCGCGCGCGTGGCGATCTCCAGCGTGCTGGCCGTTGCGTAGCCGCTGTTCATGAACGCCGCAAAGGCCGCGTCAAGGATGCGCTCGCGCACCGCGGTTTCGTCCCCGCCTTTCTGGCGGCGTTTTGACATCGATGCTGTAGCCATCACCCTCTCCCTGCCGACGCTGGTACCGTATCGTACCATCATAAGTGTAAGGGTGAAGGGAATTTTATGCTTGCGGATGTAACTTTTCGCTTTGTAGCTGCGTCTAAAGTGTGTGGTACCCAAAGGTACCAATGCAAGTTCCAAATTTCCGTGAGGAATCAAGGAGCTGAACAATGAAGATTGAAATGTTCTACCTGCTGCTGGGGTTCGCGACGGTCCTGGCACCCATGGTGCAAGGCCAGTCCACACCGCCACAGCCCAAGATCACCGGCGTGCTGACGATGCTTACGCCAAAACCGGGGGTTACGGTCGAGCAAGTCATGAAAATCATGCCCGCCGAAATTCGTGCGACCGTTCCCTTGTATCTCGACGGCAAGATTCAGCAGTGGTTTACGCGCGGCGACGGCAAGGGCGTCATCTTCCTACTGAACTGCAAGGACGTGGCGGAGGCTCGGGCCCTCATCGAAAGCCTACCGCTCTCGAAGGAAAACCTCGTGGACGAACAATTCATTCCGGTCGGGCCACTCTTGCCGCTCGGGATACTGTTGAGAGAAAACTCAACCAATAAGTGAACCCGTGAATCCGATAGGAGGACAAATGTCACCGGAAATCATCTTCAGTCTGCATCTCATTCTAGGTTATGTCGCGTGGCTGCTTTGCTTCGGCGTGTACGTCATGCCCAGGCTAAAGTCGATGGACCTGGTGGCAGCGCAACGCGCCATCGCTACGCTGCACAGCTTCCGCTTCTTCGGGCTCGTCTTTATCCTTCCAGGCGTCGTCGGCCCGAATCTGCCCGCGGCTGGCTTCGCCACGTTTGCCGCCTACTGGGACCTGGCAACCGGGGTGCTGGCGATCCTTGCGCTTCTCACGGTAAGGATACGTCCGCTCTTCTGGCTGTTCGTCGTCGCCTTCAACCTCGTTGGGACGATTGACCTCATCCTCGACTATTACCACGCCGTCCAGGTCGGCCTTCCTGCGCTGGCGGGGCAGTTGGGCGCCACGTACGCCATACCGATCATCTACGTGCCCGTGCTGATGATCACGCACGTCGTCGCATTCTATTTGCTGCTGCGTCCTGAGCCCAAGGCGGTTCGAGCCCTCGCCGGGGAGGCGGCGGCATCTTAGAGTCCCCGCATGTTTGAGAAGCAGTTGAAGTTAGAAAGACGGCTTGGACTACTCGGCCGCGGGAAACAACAACTCGTTTCCGTCGGGATCGACGATCTTGATCACGTCGTAACCCCACCAGGACTTCTCGCTCGGAACCGAGCGCTCGACGATTTCACGGCGAAACGCGGTGAGTCCATCGACGTTCAGTGCCACGAACAAGCGCGCCTTGTCTCTTCGCGCGGCATCCTCGCAAAGGATGATCTCGGTTCCCGCGCGATGGACTTGGCAGACCCCGCCCGCGCCGTCGCCCTCATGCCATTGCTTCTCGAAGCCGAGCATGTCGATGTAGAAGCGAAGTGCACGGTTCACGTCAGCAACGAAGAGCACCGGACGCGTGTACCAGCGGTGAGTGATTTGCTCTGTGACGGCAGTCTTGGTCATGCCGGTTCCCGATCCGCCCAACTCGTAGCAGGCCGAACAGCATATTACAGCCAACCCTGCGAGGCTCGCAATATAACGCCGAAGCCCGCCCAGCGGCGAGTGGCCCGCCGCGGCGGGCATGCGAGTGAAAGAAGAAGTGGCTAGTGACGAGTGAGAAAGCGGCGTCCAGCCGCCGCACTCCAAAAAAGAGCCGGCTGGAGGCCAGCGCTACAAAATGCGAGGGCGGCCTTGATGGAAATCGGGGACTGTCTCCCGGCACCCCCGAAACCGTCCCCCGGCACCAGGAGTCACAACGCGCTGCCAGCGATAGCTTCCCGCCGTGCTATGTCCGTGATGATCGTGCGCGAGCCCATGTAAAGCACAAACGCGAGCGCTATGCAGAGAACCGGAATAACCAGCATGGCTTGCTGAAGGCCAGTGGCGCGGGAAGTTTCCGTGACCGTGGCTGAACCCGCCAGCGCCGCGGCGCGATGCGCCAACACGTCGCTCAACTTGCCGGTGAGCAGCGGTCCGAGGGATGCGCCGCACATGTACATGGCCATAAAATAAATCGCCATCGCTGCTCCCCGCTGGTTCGGAGCCACTATGTCCTGAATCGCCGAATACACCAGCCCGTAATACGTCGTGAGAGCAGAGTACGTCAGCGCCAGGAATGCCATGGACGCGAACAAAGAGCCCGCGGACTGTAGAATTCCCGCGCACGCAAACGGAATGGCCACTAGAGCCATGACGGCGGCGCAAAGCAGGCGGCCGTCTTTGCGCCGCTGGACGATGAAATCGCCCAGATAGCCCGCAAGAGTTCCCCCGCTCACGCCTCCGGCTAGATAGACGACGCCCGTGGCGATGCCGGATTTCGCCAGCGACAGGCCGTGGACTCGGCTCAGAAACGCCGGCAAGAAAGTTCCGATGGCATACATGCTGAAATTCAGCAGCGCA
>Ga0210410_10000166_pt1 | contig 96710 bp, 73 predicted proteins | sample IncBWC4MmetaG_FD_161058 | JGI IMG/M metagenome (GOLD analysis project Ga0210410, IMG submission 161058) | Forest soil microbial communities from Barre Woods Harvard Forest LTER site, Petersham, Massachusetts, United States - Inc-BW-C-4-M | ecosystem: Environmental > Terrestrial > Soil >... | reverse complement strand
GGTAGGGCTCTCCGGTCGCCCTCCGGGCTCCCTACGAGCCCTACCAACGTGCAAAATCAAAGGCACGGAGTGTAACGGATGTCCTGACACACGATGTAACGAATGTCTTGACACCCAACAGCAATGCTGTGCCCCTACAACTGCAAAATTACCGAGCCGGATTGATTTTGCTGCATTCTTGCACAATTTTTGTCTGACTCGTGAGAAATCCGGACTAGGCACAATACGCAAGTGCAGAGGAGGCGTCTGGCGCCTATAGACGCATGATTCGAAAAGGGAACCTGTCAGACTGTTTTGTCTTTCGCGTAGCAGAGGCCCTCGAGATTGCAATCCGCGCAGAGGGGCTTGCGCGCCTGGCACACCTTGCGCCCGTGCCAGATCAACTGGTGAGAAAACAGAATCCATTTTTCCTGCGGAATCACTTTCATCAAGTCTTGTTCGATTTTCTTGGGATCGCTATTGCCTGAAAGATCCAGGCGTTCCGAAAGCCGTGTCACGTGCGTATCGACGACGATCCCCGAGGCGATACCATAAGCGGTGCCCAGCACCACATTCGCCGTTTTTCGCGCCACACCTGGAAGCGTCAGAAGTTCTTCCATCGTGCGCGGCACTTCTCCGCCAAATTCTTCAACGATCTTCTTGCTCGCTCCCATAATGGATTTTGTCTTGTTCCGAAAGAAGCCCGTCGGTCGAATGTCCTGCTCGAGCTCCTTGGGATCCGCATAGGCGAAATCCTTAGGCGTCGGATACTTCACGTACAGCGTCTTCGTAACCTGGTTGACGCGGACGTCCGTGCATTGAGCCGAAAGAATCGTCGAAATCAACAATTGAAAAGGATTCTCGTGATCGAGCGCGCACACCACATCGGGATAAGCTTCGTCGAGTTTCTCTAGGATCGCGCGCACGCGCTCGGGACTTGTGCCCGCTGTTTTCGCATGGGCTGGACGAGCGGCGGGGCCTTGCGTACTGCGCTTGCCTGAACGGGGTTTCGTTCCCCGCGCTGGCGCGGATGCTTTTCGCTTTTTCTTTTGTTTTTTCATCACTGCTCGGCGCACGAATATATCACAAGAGAGGAACGCGTGACCGCCTCGCGCAGTTCAGTGGCGCCGGCGTCCCGCCGGCGGTTTTGCGTCGAGTCGAAATTCGCAAGAATGCCACCGGCAAGATGCCGGCGCCTCGAAGAACTAGCGTCCTGCAGCTGATCCATTATTTCCCGTTTCACAAATTCACGCCGTCGTGAGAAATTTGAGTTAAGAGGCAGATACAAGGAACTCAAGCGCCTTGCGAAAGGTTTTCCCGCGATGGCTGTGACGATTCTTTTCCTCGCGAGTGATTTCCGCATATGTTTTGCCAAGATCCGGGAAGAAGAAAATCGGATCGTAGCCAAACCCGCCCTCTCCTCGCGGCGCGTCCAACAGTTCTCCCTCGGCCGAGGCCGAGAACACGCCTCGCGCCTCGCCGCGTTCGGCCAGCGCGACGACGCACACAAATCGCGCGTGCCGGTCTGCGCCTTTTTTGCCCCGCATCGCGTCGAGCAATTTACAAATGCGATCCGCGTCCGATGCGTCGGGCCCCGCGTAGCGCGCCGAATGCACGCCGGGAGCCCCGCCGAGCGCCGGCACAACAAGCCCCGAATCGTCGGCGATCACCAGCCCCTCGGCAAAATGGCTATAGTGCAGGGCTTTGCCCATGGCATTTTCCCCAAACGTGTTCGCAGCCTCCTCGAATTTTGGCAACGCGGCGAAATTCGGCAACGATGCGAGATCGACGGATGCGCCGGCGAATGGGGCCAGTGCGCGATATTCGCGCAACTTCCCTTCATTGGAGGAAGCCACACACAAGTGGATGGGTTTACTTTGCGCGGGCACGGAAATTCGTCTGCACCAGCGTAGATTGATGTTCGGTAAGGCGGCGAATTCCGGCCGCAGCCAGCGCCAGCAAGTCCTGCAATTCGGCGCCGGCAAACGGCTGGCCTTCGGCCGTGGCCTGGACTTCGACGAACCGGCCGTTTCCGGTCATCACGACATTCATGTCCACTTCAGCGCGGGAGTCTTCATCGTAGGCGAGGTCAAGCATTGCCGTGCCGTCCACCAGGCCGACGCTCGTTGCCGCCACGGAATCGGTCAGTGGGAGTGCCTTAAAAATTCCCGCCGCCACCATGCGCTCCATCGCCAGCACCAGTGCTACGTAAGCGCCGGTGATGGAAGCTGTCCGCGTGCCGCCGTCCGCCTGGATCACATCGCAATCCAGCCACACAGTTCTTTCGCCCAATTTCTGTTGGTCCACGATGGCGCGCAACGACCGCCCGATCAGCCGCTGAATTTCAAGCGTGCGCCCCGAAGGCCGGCCCCGCGTGGACTCGCGCTGCGTGCGCTGCTCCGTGGCGCGCGGCAGCATGCCGTATTCCCCCGTCACCCAGCCCTTACCCTGGCCCTTGAGAAACGAAGGCACGCCGTCGTCCACGGTCGCCGTGCAGATCACGCGCGTGTTGCCGATCTCGATCAGCACGCTCCCCTCGGCGCTGGTGATAAAGTCCGGCGTCATTTTCACGGCGCGCAGCTGATCGTGCGCGCGTCCATCGCTTCGCAAGGTTTCTCCTCGGGACATGGATTTTAGTTTGACCGCCGCTGACAGCACTGTCAACCGTTCATAAAAGCTGGTGCTCTCCTAATTTGAAAGCCATGGACGTTAGGAGGGCAGAGCTCACTGAAGCTCGGCCACTCCGTTCGAGGGTGACTTCGGCCTTCAGCCCCCGAAGCTTCGGGGGTTAAAACCCCTGACCAGACAAAGCTTTTCGTCGGGACTAAAGTCCCGGCCTCCTCTCGAATCGCGCGATCTCAGGTATTTTCTAATTGGGGCAATATCCGTCCGCCGGACACAGGCCATCTCTTGCCCTCGATGCTTATTTTTTCGTTCCAACGCCGAGTTTTGGAGCGATAATCGGGTTAGCCTGGCAATCGCACGCGGAGCGTCAATGTTGGACAATCGTTACACGCGCAGCGAAGTCGAGCGCATGATCGGCGTCAGCCGCCGCGAGTTGGACTATTGGACTCGTCTGCGCCTGGTTCTTCCCCGAGCTCGCTGGGGTGAGCGATTCTTCAGCTTTTCGGACTTGGTCGCGCTGGAGACCATCAAGCGGCTCGCCGCCCGCAGAGTCCCCGCCCGCAAAATCCGCCGGGCCATCACGGCGCTGGAAGCTGAACTGGGAGGCTCGTGTACCCCTCTTTCGACGCTGCACATTTCGACCAATGGAAAACAGGTGGTCGTCCACTCGCCCGTGGCGCCTGCCCGTCCGTATGAACCTCTGACCGGACAATTCGTGCTGAATTTTGAGACCTCCGAGCTGGCCAGGAAAGTTCACGCGCTGGCGTCACGATCGGCCGAGGAGTGGTTTGAATTGGGGATGTCTTGCGACACGAAAGCGGAATCCCTGGGGCAAGCCGTGGAAGCATATCGCAAAGCCGTTGACGCTTCCCCGGACTGGGTCGAAGCGCACATCAATCTCGGCACCGCTTTGTATCAAATGAATCGTATGGAGGAAGCCCTAAGCGAGTTTACAGCAGCCGTCGAATTTGAACCGAAGAGCGCCCTCGCCGAATTCAACCTGGGCTGCGTTTTCGAGCAACTAGGCGATGCCGACGAAGCCATCAAGCACCTTCTCCGAGCCATCGAACTTGCCCCGACCCTCGCGGACGCGCACTTGAACCTGGCGCTGGCCTACGAAAAGCGCGGCCAAATCCAAAACACGATCCGCCACCTGTCTCTCTACCTGCGCTACGAACCAAACGGACCCTGGGCCGAATTTGCACGCTCCCGCATCGCACGCCACAGCGCTCCTCACCCGTCTTCGCCTTCTGGGAAACTGACTCCCTTTCGGCGGAAACGTTAGAGGGAAATCTGCACCCCTATTTCCGGACGATCTCACGAAAAAATCAGAAGGCCCACACTCAAAACCAAATCGTGGGGCACCAACAGTTCAAGATCGCTCAAAGCCTGGCCCACCCATGGTCTTGCGTGCACTTCACCCTAAACCCGGACCCTTACAAGACAAAGGGTCCGGCACCCAAAGGCGTCTTGGCGGTTGACGTATCGGCCACCCGCCTAGTCTCAAAGCTAAAGGCGAAGTTAAGGGGAGCAGATTATGACGTCGGTCGGTTGCCAGAAAAAGTTGGAATGGACGGCAATGATGCGGAATTCGCGGTGTTGCTGAACAAGCAAGAATTGGAAAGTGCCGTTTGTCGCAGCTAAAGCAGTTCACTATCCTCAATCCAGCGATAAACGTGAGAAAATGCCTTCTGTTCATCGCCTATGCTATAAGGAATCAAACTTACCTGCGGTCAACCAATCGTCACCGTCATCATCAAGGGCAACGCCCGCGATTTTCAGTTTGCTTACGAATTGTCGCCTGCTAGTTGCGGAATCAGCCAGATGCAAAATATGGATTCCCGCAACATCGCTCATGGGCCTAAGAGTCCCTATCCTCACCAAAACCGTAGTGGCATTGTACTTTCCAAACGCCATTCCAGCCTCAAAGAGAACATTTTGCCTAGGTTGTCCTGTTGCTTTACGCTCAAACAAATGGTCACCCGCTTGCAAGAATTTATCTTTGAGCTTTGCTTCGTCATCCGGTGTGAGCAACACAACTATAGCGCGGGCGTTCTGAAATCCGGCGTCAATCACCTCACCGATATACGGGTTAGGCTTCTTCGTAAGGGCTACCGCTTTGCTCCACTCAATAACTTTTATTTCCAAAGAGCGCAAGAACTGAATCAACTCGTCGCGAGCTTGTGTATTGCGCCCGTGCACGACAAACACAGTGTCAGCATTTTTGCTCGACTTATTTGGTTGCAACTTTCTCTTGGATTGACCGCGCACACTCGGTCTTGCAGAACCAGTTTGAGCAGGGGTGCTTGTAGGAGCGGATGGTTGAGGTGGGTTGGCGCTACTACTTACGCCACGCATCATCGCTAGATCAGATTCGGTGGCAAACCGAGAGAAATTTACATGACCATCGCGGGCAACCAAGAGTGCAGCCACTTTGCGAGGCAGACTTGTCTCTCGCACTTTCCTGTCAATGAGTTGGTAGACCCGGCTTTGCGAGAGACCCAGTTTCGTCTTCAGTTTCGTCAATAGGTCAGCGTCTATTCGAGGCAAACGAGTCTCCGCTCACTTGCTTCTCTTCGTTTTGGAAGTTGAAATCCGCACGCGCACGTTGTTTTCAGTTTTGTCTAGCAGCGCGGCAATTTCCGACGCAGAGAAGCCCACTGCATTCAACTGGGTTATCTTATCGCCTTCATCGTCAACGTCTTTAAGCAAGTACAAAGCGAACAGCTTTGAAATACGCCCAATTTCGACTGCTAAAGAATTTTCTTTACTGGCTTCCACGTTTGCCTTTGCCTTTCTTGCCACTGGCTGCTCCTTTCGTCTTCTTGCCCTTCTTGTATGACATGACTCTCAGGGATTCGGCGGTGCTTCCTAGCATCTTGGCGGCATCGGCAAACGGCAGCCCAAGAGCGCTGAGGAACTCAGCTTTCTCGAGTACTGTGCGGTTCTTGGCTTCGCTGTTTTGCAGACAAAGAAATGCCAGTGAGCGGCCAATGACCGTACAAACCTTTTCCAATTCAGACGTTGGGTTGCCTGAACCTTGAGAAGCCATTTCACTCTCCTTGAACAACTGTTTACAGACTAAGGCCTTATGAAACGAGTCTACAGCAGCCACTTCAATTGAAGCTAGTCTGGGAGCGAATTGTACCAAAAAAAGAGAAGAAGAAACGGCCCTGCCATCCGAGGATGCAGTAAGCAACTGAGTTTAAATACCTGTTATGGCGCGCGAAACTGCGCTCGCAATCAGTGAGAGGCACCGGCCCCGCAGTTGGGGACTGACAGGATGGTCATACTTCCTTGCCCTAATTCAATGGCGGCGGAGGAACCAGCGGCAAACGTTCCGGCTCACCGCGCGCGCCGCGGACTTCGACGTCCTCGAATAGCAGCGAGGGCGCGATGACGGTGGCTGGAACTCCGGAATCGGCTGAGCCGAACGCGGACAGCGCGGTTCCGGCAAAACCTGCCCGCTGGCTTTGTGTGAAGGTGAACGGAGTGGCGTCGCTTCCGATGCCGGCAATGGTTCGCATCGCGCGCGGCGTGATCCCGGCGAGCCGCGCGCCGCGGACGAGTGATTCCGTTCCATCCTCCACGTTGACTCGATAAACCAGCAACGGCAAGCGGTCTCCCGATGCGGCGGAGCCCATCATGAGTTCGGAAAGGTCGTCCTCCTCGCGCACGCCGAGGACGGGATTGTCCATCGCGCGCACCAGGAGGCATGATTTATTCCCGATTTGCTTGCACGCATCCAGAAATTTCTTCTTCAGATCGGCCGGAGACTCAGCGGTTGCCGAAGTGAAGAAAAGATTGCCGATCAAGGGGCGCGCATCGGCAAGAAACGCGGCGCGCCCGTGGCCATTCGAGCGCACGAGATCCGGACCGGGGCGGCGCGACATCAACAGATCGCGCAGGTTTCCATTCTCGATGACCTGCACTCGGGTCGCGTTCACGCCTTCTTCGTCCACCGCATACGCGCCCAGCAAATCCTGCCCTCCGAACTGCTTTACGGTTGGGTCGTCCACGATGGAAACGCTCGCCGGCAAAACGCGCGTGCCCAGCTTTCCGATCCAATCGCTATGCCCGCCCAGCCGCTCCATCACTTGTTCGAAGCCCGATGTTGTTGCCAGCGGACCGCGCGCTCCGGACAGTGAAGGTCCGAGCACCTGTACCAGCAGCGATCCCGCCGCGGGCGGCTCAAAAAAAACAGGACCGTCATAATCAGCCGCGGGGGGCGATACCCGGAGCGTGATCAATTGCTCTCCAGCTTTCTCGAGGTCCTTTCGAACGGCGTCAACGGCCGGCAACTGATCGGGACGGCTGCGATAGATAGCCACAAAATTGTGAAGGGGCATGCCGTCGTCCGATTCTGTTTCCATGCTGGCTTCCACCGCCGCCAGGCTGTGATTGGCGCGAATCTTCGTCCCTTCGCTATTCAGCAGGTAACTCGTCGTGTAGATCAAGTGATAGGTGACGCGCGAACTATGCAGTTGCGGAAACGAGCGCAGCGCCGCGGAGACCGATTTGGCTTCCTGCTCCCAATTTCGCGACGTCCAGTCCGGTTCGCGCAGAGGTTCCACTGACACGGTCGGAGATGCGAGAGAATAATCGGGAATGCTCGGCGCTTTCGCCAGCCGCGAAACAAACGCCTGCTTTTTGGAAAGATTTTCAACGGCTGCCTTGAAGGCCTGGTCGGAGGCCAGCCAGAGGTCCTGGCGCAGGGAATCGTAATCGCGGTCAATGCCGACCGTTCCTGTCGAGCCGAGGAAACCATTGAATCCTTCATCGGTGATGAAGTTGGAGCTGTCGAGGTTGTAGTCTCCGACGCGGACGTCCACGCTCATGATCCGGTTGCGCCCGGAGGTCGACGAAATCAGGGCGCCAAATTCCGCGACGATCGTGCGCACGTCCAAATCCAGGATTCGATACTGAATAAAATACGGGCGCGCCGGGTCGCTCTTGCCGGGAATGGTCAATTCGAGGCGCTGGCTGGAGCGGTTCAGCTCATCCTGCATCGCGGCAAGCGTTTTGTCCGGATCGGCAGCGGCCGGTTGCTGTGCCGGGGAGGGCCTCGCAGCGAGATGTTTGGCGGGAGCGGCTCCCGCGTGCCTAACCTGAACAAGCAGGAACGCTAGCGCGGCAGCGGAAAAAATCACGGCGCGGTTCATCGAATCGCCCCTTCATCATGCGCGGGTGGCGGCAGGATAGGAGGCTTGTCGGTGGAGGTTTCTTTTTTCTGCACTTCCATCTCGGAAATCAGAATCGCGGGAGCAACTGCGGCGACGGGCACCGAGCCCGATTCCGCGCCGCAATATCCATTGAAGACTTCCGGTGTGTCGCCGGTGGCGAGAATTTTGGTGAGCGAAACCAGCGGCGTCCCAACAATGTCCACCCCCCGCACCAGCTGATCGGGGCGTCCATCCGCAAACACTTTGTAAACGACCAGGGGTTGCACTTGAAACGCTTGCGGCTGGCCGCGGCCGGTGAACGTGAACCCGCCGGCAATATCATCAATCAGCAGGCCAAATTGTTTTCCCTGGTGTTTGATTTCCTCGACCAGTTTCTTGCGCAGCTCGGCATTGGTCACGGTGAGGCTGCTCTGCACGATCAGATTTCCCTGGCGGGAAACCGGCTGGGCGCCGATCTGGCGCCGCCCGTGGCCGTTCGATCGCGGAAATCCCGTAAGCGGCTGGCGCGACATTTCGAAATTGCGCAAAATGCCGCGGTCCACCAGCGTGACGCGTTCCGCGGGAGTGCCTTCGTCGTCGAACGGGTAGAAGCCAATCAGAATGTCCTTGCCAATTGTCTTCCTGGTTGGGTCGTCATAGATGGATAGGAACGGCGGAAGAATTTGCTCGCCAACTTTCCGCGCGAAGGTCTGTCCTTCGCTGATGTCTTTTTGGCGGAAGCCTTCGGCGCGATGCCCAAAGACTTCGTGGAAGAAGACCGCGGTAGCCCGGCCGGTAAGGAGCGCGGGGCCCGCATACGGTTCCACAAGTGGCGCGGCCACCAGCGCTTCCAGCTCTTTGCGCAGGACCTGTCCTTGGGCAAGCACTGTCTTGTCGTCTGGCGCGTCGGCTGGATTGGTCCAGTCAAAGTTAAAGTAACGGTCGATGTTCATTCCGTCGGGCGCCTTGCCCTGGATGAACAATTCCAGCCGGTAGTGAACCTGGCCGAATTGGAGACGCGAGCCTTCGCTGTTGACCTGATATTGGTTTTCTCCCAGCGCGCTGAAGGTGACAATCGAATTCAGGATCTGCGGTGACGCGCGAAACGCACGCGTATACATCCGCACTTTGTCCTCCCAGGGTTTGCGGTCGGGGTGAACAGAGACTTCCGGGCCGTAGAATACATGCGGTTCCTCGCGGGAAAAATCCGGCGCGTGCTCTTCCGCGGTCTGCGCCTGCACTTCCTTGCTGGTGTTGATTTTGATCAAACCTTCCGCAGCGGCGGTGAATTGTTTCTCCGTCTGCAGCCATATGGCGCGGCGGAGGACGCCGGCGTCATCCTCCACCGGCACGGAGGTGCCAAAGCTACCTTCCCGCTGAATAGAATTGCCAACTTTATGCGTGTTGTCGAGGTCGTAGCTACCGACGCGTACTTGCGTCTCGAGCCACCGCGCACGGCTTTCCTGACTCGATAGCAAGGCCCCATTCGATCCCATGACTTCGGCCCGCTGCGACGAGGTCACAATGTAGTTGATGAAATACGCAGGCGGAGATGCTTTTGAAAGAATAGGCATCTCGCGATCGAGCTCTTGGGCCATCGTCACAAGGATGGGCGCGGGGGGGGCCTGCGCCGACTGTTGCGGAAGCGGTACCGCTGCCAGGGGGCGGGCCGGCTTATCGGCTGCCAGCGCGTTCAGAGAAAGGAACACTGCGATAGTTGCCAGAGTGAATGTTTTCACGAAGGACGCTCCAGGACGCCAATTCATCAGTCATGCGAAAATTCTAGTGTATGCCTTTATCGTGCCAATCTCAAACACGTGCTCTGAAGTTGTCATTGCGGCCGCTGCCGGGCTGCGCGCGGATACAGTTGGATGCGGTCAAAGGGCCGGCAGTCGCCAGCGTCCCGGCGATAATTTTGCCATGTGCGAGGTCGCACGTTGTCCTTGGAAACACGATGGTGAGACTGGTAGCATCTTCGACCGTCTCGCGATTCAAACCTTCTTTTCGGGGGGGACTGACCCAGCCCCTCAGCACTTTGGATTATTTGGCGGGCAACCGTTTCCGGGCCCCGTCACTACGGGGGCCGGCCGGCCGCGAGTGGCAATCGGGATGGCAATCGCCGGAACCGCCACGAGCACGGTCATACCCACCCAAGTCCACGGGCCGATGTGGTGCACCGGCGGTGCAACCAAGCCCGCCCCGGTCGAAGTCGCGATGGTCGCTTCGGTCAACTCCGCGGCGGTGGCTTGTGACGGCTGGTCGGGCGACTGATGGCCGCCCCGGATTGTGGCGATCTGCCCGGCAAGGACGTCCACGCATATTCCGTCCAAATTACAGAATTTGACGTGGCCGTCAAAAACAATCACTTGGAACAGCCCGTTCATGTAACCGAGAAAGAAATCCGTCCCCACAACTCCGGCGACGCCCACGCCCGTGTGGACCTCAAATTTGGCGTTGGGTTTGGACTGCTTGACGACTTGCGAGCGCATGCGCCCGTACGTCAATTCGATTTGCGTCTGTTGTGCCGCGGAATCGTGCTGCGTCACGGCGAGTGAAGAGCTTGAGCCGACATTGAGCAAGGACCCGTCGTCGAGCGAAACTCGCGCTCTCCCGCCCTCATTCGTTTTAACAACATCGCCCCAGTCCACCAGAGCCTTCACCGGCGCGGGCAATTGTTGCGTGCCGCGGGCGATCGCTACGTCAGGAATGGCGCGCGAAACCTGGCCGGCCTTCTGGCCGGCCTGCGCCGTCACGTCCGCAGGAATCGCAATGGACATGGATACCAGAACGGCCAGCGCGGCAAAAAAGGGAGAACCAGTTTTCATCACATCTCTCCTGAGAGCGTGCTTACACCAAAATAATTGATGGTCCCTTGTTACTGGATGCCCACGCTCGTGTCAATGACGTGGAAAGGAGGTGCCCCGCAATCGGTAACGGGCAGCGCCGCATAGAGAGGGAGACGCGATATGAACTTGGGTTGCTGTTAAGCTCTTAATACCTAAAAGCTTAACACAGGGGGCACAAAGAATCACAGAGGGTCACAGAGAAAAACAGCCTCGCGCCCATTCCGGCGCTTCTCCGCAGGCTCTCTGTGTCCTCTGTGGCTTTTCTCTGTGTTCTCTGTGTTAAATTCCGAAAGGCGCGACCAACAAGGTGACGCCCGCAAACATTTGTACGGCTAGTGGCCGGAGACCCCGCCGCTGCTGGCGCTGCGCGACATCCAGTACCGCCGCAGATCGCCGACCAAATAGAGTGATCCGGTGACGAAAATGACGTCATCGGGAGAAGCAAGCTCAAGCGCGCGTTCGAATGCCAGATTCGCGTCGGTGATGACGTCCAATTGGCGAGCGTGGTGCCCAGTCATTTCCGCCAGCACGGGAGCTGATATCGCCCGCGACTGCGCCGGCGACGTCAGGATCACGGAGGAAGCGCGCGGGAAAAGCAGGCCGGCAATTTCATCGACGGCTTTATCGCGCAGTGCGCCGTAGACCAGGAAAATTTTTCGGCCGGCCAAATTCGTGTCCCAGAACACGGCGATTTCACGCGCGCCTGAGGGGTTGTGAGCGCCGTCGAGATAGATTTCAGGTTGCGTGGCGATGCGCTCCAAGCGCCCGGGCCATACGGTCGAGGCGATGCCTCGCGCGATGGCGGCGTCATCGACGGGGGCGCCGCGCTCGACGAGCATTCGTGCGGCGGCTAGCGCGGTGAGCGCGTTGCGGACCTGAAAGCGTCCTGGGAGCGGCACAGTCAGCGGGATGCTCGCGCCGGAATCATTGGAGATGGCAGTGAATGCGAAACAGCCGTCGTGTGAAGTGATGTTTTCGAGGCGGAATTCGTTCTCGATTTCGACTAGAAACGCGGACTGCTCCGCGACGCGCCGCCGGACCACGACGCGCGCGATCAGATGTTCGGCGGCGCTGACGACTCTAGCCCCGGGTTTGATGATGCCGGCTTTTTCTCCCGCGATTTCTTCGATCGAATGGCCGAGATAATTTTCGTGGTCGAAATCAATCTGCGTAATCACGGCGACTTCGGGCACCAGGATGTTTGTGGCGTCCAGGCGGCCACCCATGCCGACCTCGCAAACGGCGAACTCGGCGCCCGCGCGGGCAAAAAATTCAAATGCCAAAGCCGTGATGCACTCGAAAAATGTCGGGTGAGCGGCCAGTTTTCCCGCGGCAAGCAATTCCTCGATCATTTTGTGAATGTGCGTGAAAGTTGCGGCGAAATCGGCATCTGAAATCTCCCGGCCGTCGAGGCGGATGCGCTCGTTGATGCGCTCGAGGTGCGGCGAGGTATAAAGGCCTGTGCGCAGCTTCCCGGCGCGCAAGATCGAGTCGAGCATCGCGGCTGTCGAGCCCTTTCCGTTGGTGCCGGCGATGTGTACCGATTGGAAGGCGCGTTGCGGCTGCCCCAGCCGCTCGCACAACGTGGTGATATTTGCGAGGTCGAACTTCGTAACGCTCGCCTGCTGCGGCGAGGCGAGCTCGCGCCCCAATGTGAATAGGTACCGGACCGATTCTTCGTAAGTCATGCGTTTAGGCCGCATTTCTCAATAGAATTGTGTCACAGCCGTTCGCCCTTTCCCATGCGCGCAGCCAGTACACAAGTCCAGCGCAGTCCAGTAGCACAGTCCCGCAAGGGCGGGACTGTGTGGTTTTGATTTTCAAGGGCGTAGACCAGCACACAGGCTGAAGCCTGTGCTACTAAAACCTACATCCGCCCGAAATCCGAAAGGACGACTCCTGCGACTGACTGAGAACAGAAATCCGTGGCGCCTTAGTGAGAAATCTGCGCTACGCCAGGAAAAAATCGAGCGCGGACGAGATATAGGTCTTCAGGTCCTTGCGATGGACGACCGCGTCGAGGAATCCGTGCTCCAGAAGAAACTCGGCCGTCTGGAAACCCTTTGGGAGTTTTTGGCGGATGGTTTGTTCGATGACGCGCGGTCCGGCGAAACCGATCAGCGCGCCCGGCTCGCCAATGTTGATGTCACCCAGCATGGCGTAGCTCGCGGTGACGCCGCCGGTTGTGGGATCGGTAAGGACGGAAATAAACGGCAGACGGGCTTCATCGAGGCGGGCGAGTGCCGCGGACACCTTCGCGAGTTGCATCAGGCTGATGGTGCCCTCCATCATGCGCGCGCCACCGGAGCACGAAATAATCACGAGCGGGACCCGTTTCGCGATGGCCGATTCAATCGCGCGCGTCACTTTTTCGCCGACCACCGCGCCCATCGAGCCGCCGATGAAGTTGAATTCCATCGAGCAACAGATGACCGGCCGGCCGCCAAGCAGGCCCTCGGCGGTGACAATGGCGTCGGCCATGCCGAGTTTTTTGCGCGCGTCCTTCAATCGCGCCGCGTAGGGTTTGGTGTCCGTGAAGTGCAGCGGATCGTTGGAGGCGAGCGCGGCGTCGCGCTCGACCCAACGCGAATCGAGCAACAGCACGAGCCTTTGCGTGGCGTTCAAACGGAAATGATGCTGGCACTTGGGGCAGACGCGCCAGTTTGCTTCGAGGTCCTTCTTCCAGACAATCGCGCGGCAGCTCTCGCACTTGGTCCACAGCCCCTCGGTCTTCACGCGGCGCTCGTCGGGCGGCGTAGGCTGGTCGATCCGTTTTTTCTCTCTCTTAAACCAGGCCATGGAAGATTTAGTAATCGATCCCGCGCTGGGCGAGAATGCCTTTCGTGTAGGGGTGCTTGACCTCGCGCATTTCGGTTACCAGGTCGGCCGCCTCCACCAGCGCCGGATGTGCGTTGCGTCCCGTGCAGATCACATGCACACGCTCGGGGCGTGCGGCGAGCGCGGCGACGACCTTTTCCGGGTCCAGCATGTGGTAGCTGATCACGTAATTGATCTCATCGAGTACGACCAGATCGTACTTCTCACTCTGGATTCGCGCCAGCGCAAACGACCAGGCCTCCTCGCAAAGACGGACGTCCTCGGGATCGGTCTCCGCGCCGCCGATTTTTACGAAACCGCGTCCCATCGGCAGAATTTCCATCTTGTCGTCGCCCAGCATTTTGGCGGCGTCAAGCTCCCCGTAATGCCAGGACCCCTTGATGAACTGTACCATGAGCACACGCAGGCCCTGCCCCACGGCGCGAAAGGCCGTGCCCAGCGCGCAGGTTGTCTTGCCCTTGCCCGGGCCGGTATAAACGATGAGCAGGCCTTTTCCCTCAGACATTTTTGCCGATTCCCGCGGTACGCCGCGACTCGAAATGCGCTAACGGAAGCAAGAATCCTCGCCTCCGCGATCAAGGCAGCATACTGACGGCAGGCCATGGAAACGTCAAGCGTACCCGCTCAATGGTTGCGGGCCGTTATCGTTTTTGTGCATGCTATACTTCCAGTTACAGGGAAGTGATTATGAAATCCAAGCGGAAATTCACGGTCGTGATCGAGCGGGACGAAGAAGGCTATTACGTGGCGTCGGTTCCGGCGTTGCGAGGCTGCCACACGCAGGCGAAAACGCTCGATACACTCATGAAGCGCGTGCGGGAAGTCGTTGAGCTCTGCATCGAGGACGGCGATAAGGTTGATGATTCTCTTGAGTTAGTCGGAATCCAGCAAATTTCTCTATGACCCGCCTGCCCCGCATCAAGGGCAAAGTACTCATCCGGGCGCTTCACGCGCCGGATTCACGATCGACCGGACTCGCGGCAGCCACGTGTTCCTCAAGCATTCAGATGGAAGGGCCACAGCAGTTCCCATCCAAGCACGTGAAACCACGGGACCGGGACTTCTCCGTGCAATCCTGCGCGATGTGGAAATGAGTGCTGAGGAACTAAGAGAATTGTTCTGAAGCATAGGAGGCTTGCCTGCCGCAAAGGACAGCACAGGCAAGAGTGCCTGTGCTACCAACCCCTACGAAGGGACAATTGGCCAGCAGTGTGATTCAACTCACTCCTGGCCAAATCGCCCGGTGTTTTGCTGGTTTACTCTATGCGACACCAGCCTCTTTTTTCAGGTCGGAGAATGGCACCACGATGCCATGTAGTGGAGCGACCGTTGTCGGGTCCAGCTTGAGGCGCTGGAGCTGCTTGACCAAGTTTGAGCAGAAGATTTTTGGACGGAGGCCCGATGGAGCGGGTACTGTGGGAGTGTTTGGTGTGAAATCGTCGGCTTCCACCAGGATTTTCTCCTTTGGGAGATAAACCATCATGAGGCCGGCATTGTGAGTGTCGCCGTCAATGTGATAGATCTCGAGGGAACGTCCACCATCGTCCAGGGCGTATTTTTCCTTGACTGGAATGAAGTCCGGCTTCTTCGGATCCTTCGATAGCATGTCCGGGTCCAGCTTGTGGGGCGCAGTCCATGCTTTCTCATAGAAGGGCACGTTACTCTCATTCGTGATGATGGTGACCCCTTCCGCGACGTACGTTCGGACTCCTCCTGAGTGATCGAAATGATTGTGCGTGTTGATCAGGTACTTTATGGGCTTGTTGGGGACGAGTTTTTTGGCTTCGTCGATGACGGCCAGTGATCGGGCCTCCGTCAGGGGCGCCTCGATCATGACCAGATAGTTCGGGTACTCGACCAGGATGCTATTGTGCGACCCGCCGGCTAGGAACCAGGTTCCGTCGGCTATTTTCTGTGATGTTACTTTGACTGGAGGGATCGTTGCCGTCTTGACGGCATCGGGCACCGAGAGGCTGAGGCCCGTGTTGGCTTTCACCGCGGTCACTTTCAGGTCGAACACAGGGTGGCCTCCCTGCTTTTGCACGATCGTGGTCGGGAACTTCACTCCGTTGTAGTCTTCGTAGTTCGAGAAAGTCGTTTCCACCAGCATATCGCCGAGGACCGGGTTGGGGAGCCAGGTCTCTGTCTTGGCAACCAGGTTTTGCGCGTCAAGCGTGCCGTCCACTTTAAACTTCCCGGTCGTGAAAGACACCACGGTTCCTGTCGCGCCTTTTTTGGCGGCGGCGTTGTTCTCCGCAGCGGCCTTCAGGAAGCCATGGGGAGTGAGCCAAATCTGGAGTTGCCGTTCGCCGGCTGCCGCAACCTGCGGCACAGGAGCGCTTCCCGGTTGGTCCCAGGCGTATTGACCGCTGACTAAGTTTACTTGCTTATCCTCACCCGCGAACGGGCGGCCCCCTCCCTTGACAGGGGGATTCGGTTCCACGCGAGTGAGTTCTTCTTTTGCGGACCGGGATGCGTAGTCAATCGTTTTCGTGTAGCTGGTGACGATGGTTTCCGGCCAATCCGCACCGGGCGTGAAGGCTTGTCCCAATTGGTCGAGATGGCCGGTGCCGGAATATTGAATCGATTTGACGTCGCCCATGGCCTTGGTGGCGGATTGCAAAACCGATTTGGCGTCCTGAGCCGACGCGATTCCTGCAAATAGCGCCATCACAGCTAGCGCAAAGCACAATTTTCTGGTCATAGGTCCTCCTGACGTTCTATGTCCGTATTGGCCTATTGTGGGCGGATGATACGCCAAACTGTGAGGCAAGGGAAGGCGCATTGGGGTGCTGGAACGTGTCTCACAAAATGCCGCCGGCGAAGCGTGATTCGCACTTCAGAGTCCAAAGCACAGTTTGATGCCGCCTTGATGTCGCGGCTGAAGAGGTTGCGGAAAAAGTGCTATTGATTGTCATTCCGAACGAAGTGAGGAATCTCTCTGTGCTTTAAACGCTGGAAAAGAGAGATTCCTCTGCGCGCAGCGCGCCTCGGAATGACAACGTATTAAGTTTTTCCGCAACCTCTGAAGCCGCGACCCACAAACCCTGGTTCGAAATCGGAGGGCAGCGAATGAAGGTTTCGCATCTTTCGGCCGTGTTTAGCTAGCGCCCCGGATGTGTGTTATTTTGACTTTTGCGAACATGAAAAAGCAAAAAACTACCTCCACCGTTTCGGGTGGCCGCATGAAGCCAGTTTCCATGAACGGAAATAGCGCACTGGAATGCGTTTTGTTCGACTGGGACGGAACGTTGCTTGATTCGTTCGAGGCCGATGCGCAGGCGTATATCCACATGTTCGCCGCGCTGGGATTGCCGTGGAGCATTGCCGAATTGAAGCGGCATTATTCTCCGAACTGGCACCACGTGTACCGCGCTGCGGGCCTGCCTCGAGCGAACTGGGAAGAGGCCGACCGCTTGTGGAGGAAATTTTACCGCGATCAGAAGCCGGAGCTGCAGCCGGGGGCACGGCGCGTGCTTCGGGCGCTCGACCTGCGCTTTACGCTGGCGTTGGTCTCAAGCGGAAGCCGTGCGCGGGTTCGGCGGCAACTGCGCGAACACAATGTAGCGGCAATATTTTGCACGAAAATTTGCAATGAGGACGCCCCGCGCCGTAAGCCTCACCCTGCCCCGCTGCGCATGGCGCTCGACCGGCTCGGACTATCTCCGAAGGTGTGCGTGTATGTCGGCGATGCGCCGGAGGACATCGAGATGGCACACCGCGCGGGAATGCGAGCCATCGGCGTGCTCGGCGGATCGCCGGTGCCGGAGCGGCTTCGCCGCGCTTCGCCCGATGCAACGATCAAAACCATCCGTGAGCTGCCTGCTCTTCTGAGAAATTTCTAGAAGCCGCCTCTTATCTCGCCTCGTACCAATTTTCTTCGCTCCAGACCTCCGCCACGATGACGCGCCAACGGCGCGGAGCATGGCAGCCCGGGGCAACGCCCCGGGGGATTTGCCGAGTCCATGTTTCGCCCTGCAAGGGCGGAGCGATCGATTGGTTCCGCAACCCAGGGCGTTGCCCTGGGCTTGCGTGCGACGGCGCTTTCAGCGCCGTAATCAATGTTGAGCAAATCCAAATTCACGAAGCTTGATGGTTAGTCATGTATGAGATGGCTTCGAGAGAGTGCACTCGCGGGGGAGGACTCTACTTTGAGCCCGCGTGAAAATTGTTCGGGGGCTTCGCAGCAGCCGGCGGGGCAGGCGGTGGAGCGCCGGCAGGTGTGTAGTCGGTCCAGCGGATGATGACGCGAATCGGCTGCGTTATCTTATCCACGGGCATGGTCTCATCCGACCGGGAATACGAAGGGAACCAGAAGCTCTTGCCCACCTGTTGCCGGTAGGTTTCAAAGACCGCAAAAGGCAGCATGGGAGATGTGACGTCGCCCGTTTCCATCACCCACTTGCCGATGGTCTTTACGATGACCATATCCTGTTCGTCCACCCACACTACGCCGGAGAAGTAAGCGTGCGCGCGGTCCAGCGCACGGGGCTTCACCGCAAAAATGTATGTGTTCAATTCGTCGAGGAGCTGCTTTCCCTGAAACGTGATTTCGTATTTCGGAAGCTGCGAAGTGGTCAGCGGGAATAGGGGAGTCGAAGCGATGAGGTCTGAATCTCCGCGTTCCACTTGCAAATGCTGGAGCGTGGAGGGCGTCCGGCGGACGGCCTTTTCATAACGCCGCCCGTCCGGACCGACAAATTGCTGGGTGACGATTTCAATTTGTCCGGCAACTTTGTTGTCGGCGCTGATCTCTTCGAGGCGCACGCTCTTCTGGAAGCCATAGCCCGCAATGGCGCGAAGCATTTCGTCCTCTTTCGCCGCGAAGCGCCGGATGATCTCTTCGGGAGGGACGGGAGGTGGTTCAGGCTTATTGACCGGCATGGGAGCAGGCAGTGCCGCGGGGGTCGTTGGCCTCATCGGTCCCGGGCCGGCGTCCTGTGCGTGGACGACACTCAAGCCCACGATGAGGAGCAACGCGGCTCCACAAGAGATGGTCGTAATGATTGAGTGGCGATTCATTGAGTGCGTTTCAATCCGCAATTCAATTGGATGCAATCCGTGGCCGCTTTGTAGCGCCCGCCTTCAGGCGGGCACTGTGGAATCATATAAATGCTCCCCTGAAGGCGAGCGCTACAGTCCTCAAACCTGAGTTGCCACACAAACTCTACGGCCCCGGCTCGCCAACAGTGTAACGCAGAGTGAACTCAGCAGGTGCAGCACCTGGCAGAGGCGCGGGAATGGCGAATTCAACCTGGGCGGAGAAATTCCTGGGAACGATAGTTGCGCGCGCTGACGTCCACTCCACCGTGAGCGTGGTGCGGCCAGTACTATGGATTTCGAGACGCGTGATTTCCGAGGGAATCATGACCGGCTCGCCCGACAGATCAAAATCCTCGCAATGCTTGTCGGACGCGGATTTTGCCTTGGCGCCTGGCGTCGTGCTTGGTGCGGACGAAACGGAGGGTTGCCAGCAGAAGTGCGTGCTTTCGTCTTCGGAGGCAAAAGCTGGAACGGAAAGCATGGAAATGAAAGATTGCTCCGGAGCGGAACCATTCGTGGGTTCGGAGGGGGCCGCCTCACCTAAGGAAACCCGGTAGGCCGCCTCGATAGTTTCAGGGGCTGTGAGGCGCAAGGTTTTTTCGACGTGAAGGCCGACGAGAGAATTCTCACGTTCGGCGTAGGCAAGGCGCAAGCCCGTTCCTTGCTCCTCTTCCATCCAGGCGGCACTGTAGGCGCGGTTGGATGCGAAATCGCCGGACGCAAATGTCGCTGCCGGCGCAGATGCCGCTGGAACCAGAAAATCATGCAGGGAGCCGCCCAGCGCGATGAGATCATCGTTTGTTGATTTGTTCACGAATGCCAGGGCGCGACCTCCGTCCGCTGGCGAGACAATCATGCGCAGTCGATTGCTCTCCAGCACCCACTCGGGCGCGCCGTCGCGATCAAAATCATATTGATAGTGCGTGTTTCCCGCCTCATTGGCAGTCACGAACAGAATCGGAGTGTTGCCGTGTTCACGCCCGGAACGAAGCGTGAGCTGGCCGCGAAGCAGGCTGTCGGCGACGGGGGCTGCGGGTGCGTCGGCGGTGGTGGAGTTGTGAGCCGGCTGGAATCGGAGGCGGCTGAACGACTGTTCGCCTGGAAAAATTCTTCCAGAGCCCGTGCCGTGGAACGCGCCATCGAGATTGAATTCCACGGTACGCATGTTATCGGAATGATTCCACGCTGCAATGACCATTTGGCCTCCGCCACCCGGTCCCGTGAGCATCAGTGGCGGGCTGGAGGGTATCGAAGAGTCAGTGGCGAGAGGAAGGCGCACCGCATCGAGCACCTCGTATTCAGACCCGTGGCGATGAATTTTTGTGGGATCCGGTTTTTCAACAACGTGCGGAGTGTATCGGAGATGGACCAAGAGAACGCGACGATAGTCGGGCGCGGCGCCTCGCAGAAGCGAACACTCGAGTTCGGCGGTTTCCTGCTTCCACTGAGTTTCGACGCGGAAATCCTCCCCCAGCTCAACCCTTGTGGGCTGACTCTCCAGGTGAAGCCGGACCGTCGCGCGCGCAGGCGCGTAAAATGTCAATTCGAGGATCTTGCCGTCGCGGTCCGCCTTCAGCAATTCCGCTCCGGAAGAGATGACTTCGTCTTCGCATCGTTCGTCTACGGCGGCCGAACAAAGCGAAGCGTGGACTGGAAGCAGAAGCGATTCGCGCGCCGGAACATTGACGACGAATGGAATATTAGCCGAGGTCACTCCGGACGCGTGCGCGCCTGGGTCCGTGATTTCGAACGACTCTTCGGCGGGCTGGTCCGCGCTGAGATTTGTGATGCTCACGAGGGCGGCGGCGCAGAGTTGCTCCTCAACGCACGCGTGTGGGCGCGCCAGCGTTGTGGAGGACTCGTTCGAAACAAGCTGTGAAACGAATACGTCTGGGTTGATGTTGCTGGAGGCAGTGCGGCGAAGGCTGCGAGGAGCGCCGGCTCTGGCGAGAAGCGTGGTCAGGCTTTCCGTGGCCCGGGAACTTTCACTCTGCGCGCGATTCTGCGCGAGATCTTCCGCAAGTGAAACCCAGGAGTAGAAATCATTCGAAGACGCGATCACGCGGCCTCGTTCCAACGGCCACTCTGCAATGTTCTCGCTCGTTACAGGGCTGGCTGGCGCGGCCTGCCATAGCGGCCCAAAGAGCGCTCCCGGCGGACGAGAGGGGAAATAAACAAGAACTCCTCCCTGCTTGACAAATTCTACCAGGGCCGTCTGCGCTTTCTCGGAGAGGGGAAGATTGCTGTCATTTCTCTCAAGGACCGGAAGCAGAATTACTGTATTGCGCAGCAGCCGTTCAACCGATTGTGCAGAGGGATTCAGCAGCTCCGGCGTGAATCCCGCCAAGGCGGAGACTCTGAAAATTTGTTCCATGGTCCGCGCAATTTGGGATGCAGCGGCCTGGTCCGCTGGCGCTGCGCCGAGACACGTTCGCAGATCCACGATGCCAAAATCAGCGCGCGGGTGCGACGAGGCAAGCATGGCGCCCCATGTAGAAATCAGATGACCGTTTCGCGTTACGCCCCTCGCGCCCGGCTCGCGATTTCCTGCGAGGTCGAGCGCTGCATCCCAACGAAAATAGCGCGCTGCGGCCGGAGTTCCCCAACCTGCGGGCGTAAGGGTGTCTTGAAGGGGTGTATACGTGATCCCTCGTACCCCGCTCCCGAGCAGGAGACGCGACGCGAGCAGCATATTTTCTGGAGGCGGCTGCGCCGCGCGGATGTCGTCGGCAGGCGCAAACGTTGTGGCGGCGAGGCCGGAAAGCAACGGAGGAAAGTCCGGCTGCGTTGCGAGGGAGTTCGCCAGAAAGGAAAGGGAAGACGCGTCAAGGGCCGTGAGTCGAGCACTATCATGCGACTCCGCAACGGAGGCTTCCGTTCGGCTTCCTGGCGGGCCAGACGAGGGCTTGTAGAGCCACTCGCCAGTGAGGCCCACCCCCTTCGGATCCTCTGTCGCAGAAGTGATAGATAATGGCGGGGCGCCCTGAGCTAAAATGGACGGCACATTCACGAAAGTGGCCGTGTCGAGCCCTCCGCGCGCCAGCGCCCTGCGAAGTTCGCTCAGATAGCGCGAAAGCTCGGGCGCGCCGGAATCGGTGCGAATCGACACGGCGTCCTCAAGCGTCACGAACAAGAGCGGGCCGTTGATTTCTTTTTCTTGTGTTTCGCCTTCGCGATCGCTTGGCTCGGTGACTGGAACCGTGTTTCTTGAGCTATAGGGTGCGAGTTCTCTCGCAATTGCCGTCAGCCAACGGCGCGCGTAGGTCATGTGCGTTTCGTTAGCAAGCCAATGGTGTGCTGCCGCATCGCCGTCTCGCGTGGCAAGTTCCGCGTCCGATGGCGCGAAACCCGCATTGATGTCCGATTCACTGATTTTGTAATCGGAGTACCTGAGCAGCCAGGCGGGGTAACCCGCGTTGCGCCAGTGGTCGCCGATCGGCGGGCCGGGCCGCGCGACGATTTTCAAGTGCTCTTCCGCGATGAGCTGCAGAAGGCCACGCAGATTGCGGCGAGGGTTGGTGTGGCCGTCGAAATCGAATTCCGCATCGCTGAGCTCGTGCCAGTTCCACGGAATCCGAAGGTCGATCGTGTTGATGCCTAGCTCCTTGTAGCGCTCCAGCGACCGGAACCAGAGGTCGGCGGGAATCCGAAAATAGTCGAACTGGGCGGCGTGAATGAAAAATGGGACGCCGTTGACGCGCAATTCGGGTTCGCCCGCGATCGAAACGATTTCCAGGCCCGCAGGCGGGCCAACGGGTTTTTGCGCCGGAGGCTGTTGGGCCAGGACATAGGTAGAGAAAAATGCTGCGGCAAGGATCGCGATGAAGAATGTGCGACCCGCACGGCGGAATGGCTTGGGTTTCTTGTAGCCCGCGTGTTCGGACGCGGCGTTTTTTCCAGCAAATTGCAGGCAATCCTCGCTCCTAACAAGGCGAGCCGCTACCTGCACCGGGTTGGGATTCCACTGCGGCATGAAGCATGGATGTTACATGACCCGTGGCAACATTTCGATGTTTGCAATCACCGGGTGGTGGCCCAATATCGACTATCTCTTCGCAACCAACCTGCGGCTTCCGATGTGGGAGGTCGGGGCTTCAGAGTCTGTGTGAGAACGATGCTTCGGCGCCAGAATGTGTCGCACCTACGGCGCTCAGAATCATGATTGCCACCGTTCCCAGCCCTTCCGGGCTGGGCTACGTTCTTTCGCGCCTCCGGCGCTCCGGCATTGTTGCGATCGATTTTTGTATGGGGGTCGTAGCTCGCGACTCATGGGCGCCGACTGGTGGTTTGTAGACTGCGATTTGTGAGTGGCGTCTCAGCGCCGGGGGCGCGAAAGAACGTAGCCCAGTGCGGGAGCACTGGGTACACGCAGGAAGATTTCAAGCGCCGAAGGTGCGGCAGATACGTCTGCTGGCAAAAGCTAAGACCAACAAAGATGCTCAGGTTCTCACACGGACCTTGAAGCCCCGACCTCCTAAACAGAATCGTTCATGCGATTTCCAAATTAGGGCACTACCAAACACCGACGCGGAGGGTTTGGCGCGGGCGCGTAGTTTCCCCCCGCTGGTTGAGTGACCTCTGCTACAATCGCGCGGCTGCACGAAGGGAATTGCAGCATGGCATGCCGTCGTGGAGACTCTGGCCAAGCGATTTTACGTGTCGGGCGCCGTGCAGGGCGTAGGGTTTCGTTTTTTCGTGGAGCGCGTCGCGGCGCGATTGAGCCTCGCTGGATATGTGAAAAATCTCTTCGATGGACGAGTCGAAGTGTATGCCATCGGCAGCGCGGCCCGGCTCGACGAGTTGAAGAGCGAGCTGAGTCGCGGACCGCGCATGGCCAGCGTGGACCAGGTCACCGAAAGCGACGCGGAATTCCTGCCCGACCTTTCGCGCGGATTCACCATCGAGCGGGACTACTGAATTCTTGGAAGCGGAGCACATGGAATGAATCATCTGAAGGAATTGATCCGAGCGATCCCCGATTATCCGAAACCGGGAATCCTGTTTTACGATCTGACGACGCTGTTGCAGAACCCCGGCGGATTTCACGAGTTGGTCGACAATCTTTGTGAACACTACGCCGGGAATGTGGTGGATGTGGTCGTCGGCATCGAGGCGCGCGGATTTATTCTTGCTCCGGCGCTGGCGTTCCGGCTGAACGCGGGTTTCGTCCCGGTGCGTAAGCCCAAGAAGCTGCCATGGAAAGCAGTCGCGGTTACCTACCAGCTTGAGTACGGCACGGACACACTCGAAATCCACCAGGATGCGATCAAACCCGGGCAGCGCGTTTTGATCAGCGATGATTTGCTGGCCACCGGAGGCACTGCCGCGGCGACCGCCGAGTTAGTGCGCAAGTTGGGCGGCGTAGTAGTCGGCGCGTCATTTGCAGTGGAACTCACATTCCTGAACGGCCGGGCGAAGCTGCCGGGGATCGATGTGTTCACGATGATTCAGTACGACAAATAGAATTGCAGCGGAGCTTTCAGGGGGTCACACCGAAGTTGTAGCTCACCTCTTTAGAGGTGAGGGTTTGCTTGCCAGTTGCGACGAAAATCCCCGCGTCTGAAGACGCGGGCTACAATACCGAGGATTAAGCTTGGGGATGTTAATAAAGCCGGTTAATGTCGTGCGGAAAGGCACGACCCCCAAAACTTAGCAGTTTTTTCGCAAACGCTTCCTCGATTATTCTTCCAGTGAGGAAATTATCGGTTTCGCCTTCGTCGCCGCACGCTGGCGGACAGCTTCAAAGAGCACGACTCCGGCGGCGACCGACACGTTCAACGCGCGCACGGGACCCGTCGTGGGAATCGAAACCAGGAAGTCGCAGCGCTCGCGGACCAGTGCGTGCAATCCTTTTCCTTCGCCGCCCAAAACAATTCCAATGGGAATTTTGAAATCTACCTCGGTATGGAGTTTTTCGGCGTGTTCGTCGAGGCCTACGAGCCAGTACCCTGCCTCTTTCATCTCCTCCATCGCGCGAGACAGATTTTTGACGCGCGCAACCGGGAGGTGCGCTAGAGCTCCAGCCGATGCACGCGCGACGCTGGCTGTAAGCCCGGCGGCGCGGCGTTCCGGGATGACTACACCCTGTGCGCCTGCCGCAAGTGACGTCCGCACGATTGCGCCGAGATTTTGAGGGTCCTCGACACCGTCGAGAAGAACCAACAGGCCAGGGACGGCACTCTGATCGCGTGGTTTCAGCAAGTCCTCAAAGCTGGCCGATGGCGATGCCGCAACGAGCGCAATTACGCCTTGATGCTCGCGCGTTCCGGCGGAGCGATCGAGTTGTATGCGCTCCTCAAATCGCACAGGAACCCCGTGCTGACGCGCCAGGCGCACCAATTCTTCGATGCGGTTGCCGTGGCTGCCTCGCGCGATAATCAGGGAATCGAGCGGCTGATTGGCTTCGAGCGCTTCGCGTACGGCATGGATACCGGTGAGACGATTCATAGGCTGGAGAATCTCCCGTTCAATCGAGAGCGGCGCAGAATTCGAGAATGCGAGTGCGAACCGGCTTGACCGGCGCGAGTCCCTCGATCTGCGCGGCGCGGTCAAGCAGCAGGACAACGCGGTCGAGTTCACCTCCGCCGACGCGCCCCGTAAGCGCCACGCGCAACGGATGAAAGATTTCGCGGCTGGAGTAAGGCAGCCTGGCCTTGACCGTCGCGACAATTTCCTTCAGCCGGTTGGAATCCACGGGGCCGCCGTTCAGTATTTCGGTCGCCAATGCGCGAAGCACTTGACGTGTGCCGTCCCGCGCCAGGACCTCCTGGCATTCCCGCGTAACGAGCACCGCGTGTGCGTCGTACTCGAATATCAACGCCAGCAGATAAGCGAGCGTTTCGCGACTCCCCGCCCGCGGACCGAGCAGCGCCACGGCCTCGGCCGCCCAGGTGGCGACGGCTTCGTCCTCTCGGCGCAGCCATTTCCGCTCGCGGAGAATCGCGGCCACATCTCCGGCCGCGAACGCATTCACAGCGGGGTGAATTTCGGGTGCAGGCTTCGGAATCATACGAGGAGCAGTGTACCGCAGGCTCAGCGCGCATTTCTCATACTCACGTAGGTTCCGGAAAAGTAACTCGCCGCGTAGAATGGAGACGCAGCGCGAGAGCGCCTCTAGTAGCACTGGCTTCAGCCTGTGTGCTTTTCTCAGCTCCCATCGCAAATCAAAACCACACAGGCTGAAGCCTGTGCTACTGGACTTCCGCAGAATTCTCGTGAGATTTACGCATTAGCCTTCGAGTGTGACGATCGCCTGCGCGGCGATCGCTTCCCCGCGGCCTATTGCATCCACACCCTCATTCGTCTTGGCCTTCAAATTGATCGCGGAAGCGGAGATTGCCAATGACTTCGCCAAGGCCTCCCGCATGGCGGGAAAGAGCGGGCCCAGCTTCGGTTTTTCCGTGATGACGACCGCATCGATGTGCGATATGCGGAGACGCCGTTCAACCAGCAGGTCGCGCACGCGCTCCAGGAATCGAAGGCTTGAAACATCCTTCCATTTCGGGTCGGTATCCGGAAAATGAGCGCCGATGTCGCCAAGCCCCGCGGCGCCGAGCAGCGCGTCGCAGATCGCGTGGGCCAGCGCGTCGCCGTCGGAGTGTCCCGCAGACCCCTTGTGAAACGGAACTTCGATGCCGCCGAGGATGAGTTTGCGGCCTTCCGCGAGGCGGTGAAGGTCATAGCCGATCCCCGCACGGGTCATCGTGACGCGCGCTCCTCGCGGAGGTAAAACTCGGCGAGTTGCATGTCACCTGGGCGAGTGATCTTCAAGTTGCGTTCCGAGCCGGCCACGACATGGACGTCGCGGCCCATGCGCTCGATCAGGCCGGCTTCGTCCGAAGCCGAAACGCCGTCCTGACGCGCTTTGGCAAATGCTTCGAGCAGCAGGGAAGCGCGAAAGACCTGGGGAGTCTGCGCGAGCACGATGCGCTCGCGAGGGATGGTAGCCGTAATGAGCGCAACATCGCTGGCCCCGCTTTGCGGCGCGCCGCGTTTGACTTCCTTCACCGTGTCCATTGCCGGCACGCCCAAGATGGCGGCGTCGCAGGAAAACGCTTCCGCGATCACGCATTCAATCTGGGCGCGCGTAACCAGGGGCCGTACCGCATCGTGCACCAGGATTAGATCGGCATCGGGTGGGACTTCCGGCAGGGCGTTCGCGACGGAGTCCTGCCGCGTATCGCCGCCGCGGACCACGCGAACCGGACGGCCAAGATTTTCCTTCGCCACGCTCGCGGCAATCGCATCCACCTCCTCCGCCCGGGTGGCGATGACGTAATCGGTGATCGCCGGACAAGCCGCCAGGCGCCGCAGCGTGAAGATCAGGAGAGGGACACCGTCCAGTTCCAGAAACTGCTTCGGCATCTCCGTGCCCATTCGGGTGCCCAGCCCGGCAGCAGGCAAGATTGCGGTCACATGATTCATTGTTGTTTCACCCAAGGGCCAAAAAGCTTACACCAATTGAAGGCGCAGATAAACAGAAGTTGAAAATAGATAAGCGCTCTGGAGCGGTCTCACCCCTGGTCGACCGAGAGGGTTCTGAAGAAGAGAGCGGGTTTGCTCGATTGATAACGTATCAGATAATTACGATAGATAATAATATACAAGCTCGTTATCCGCCCAATCTGGCGGATTGACTGGGAATCTGGTGACCCATACGATGTAAAATACGTATCCGTATTTTCTCAGGCCAAGCAGGCGGCAAAAGAGTGAAATGGGTTCATTGCGAGAAATTGCGAGCACGGCCGTCATGGGCGCCGCCATCCCGGTAATGCACTCTACGGGGATGGTGGCGGCGCATTTCATGCCTGCAAGCGCTGCTCTTGACTTGTTCCACGCGGTAAGCACCCCTACATTCGGAACAGCGGCCATTTTGATAGGCACGATTATGGTCCTAGGGCTTGCGGCTCTGTCATTCCTCGTTGCCCGCCGATACTGGCCTCAGACACAGGAGTTGGAATCACAGGCGCAGCGCTATCGCTTGCTGTTCGAAAGAAGCTTGGCAGGAGTGATCCGAACGACTCTGGATGGAAAGATTCTTGATTGCAACCATGCTTGCGCCAAGATTTTCGGGTACGCATCCCGTGACGAATTGCTCTCCAGCACAGTCACAATTCGATCCTTTTTTCCGAAAGAGCACGATGCCTTTATCAAGCGGCTTAAGGAAGAAAAAAGTGTTGCCAACCATGAACACAACATGCGGCGAAAGGATGGGAGTCCCGTCTGGCTCCTGCGGAACGCCCGCCTTGTGGAAGGCAAGGATGGCGCACCCGCGGTGATTGAAGAAATTTTGATCGATATCACCGAGCGCAAGAAGGCCGAGGAGATATTTCGCACCGCGTTCAACGCCAACCCGGAACCCATCACCATCGCCACGATTGCGGAAGGCCGCTATATCGATGTGAATGAGAGTTTCCTTCGCATCACTGGGCATCAGCGCGAGGAGGTTATCGGCCACACTTCGTTGGAGCTGAATTTCTGGAAACGGTCCGAGGATCGCGCCAAGCTCGTGGAGATGCTTTGGGAACACGGCTGCGTGCGCGACTTGGAGATTACTTACCGCACCAAGTCCGGGGAAGAGCGCATCGCGCTGGATTCGGCGGAAGCCCTGGAAATCGCCGGGCAGGAATGCATCATCGCCATTCTCAGGGACATCACGGAGAAGAAATTTCTCGAGAAGCAGTTGCGCCAGACACAGAAGATGGAGGCCGTGGGGCAACTCTCCGGAGGGATCGCGCACGATTTCAATAATTTGCTGGGCGTAATCATCGGCTACAGTGAAATCCTCGAGCAGCGCTTGCCGCAAAACGACCCCCTGCGCAAGGAGTGCGGACAAATCAAGAAGGCAGGGCAGAGCGCCGCCTCTCTGACTCGCCAACTCCTGGCTTTCAGCCGCCAGCAGGTGCTGGAACCCAAAGTCCTGGACCTCAATTCCATCGTCCTGCACGTTGAAAAAATGCTCCGGCGATTGATTGGTGAGGATATTGATTTGAAGGCTACGATGGGCGCCGGACTGGGAAGCATCAAAGCCGATCAAAGCCAAATCGAACAGGTGATCATGAACCTGGCGGTGAACGCGCGGGATGCCATGCCTCAAGGCGGGAAGCTATTGATTGAGACCGCCAATGTTGACCTGGACGAGGACTACGCACGCCGGCATCATCCCCAGAAGCCGGGCGCGTATGTCCTCTTGACGGTTGCGGACACTGGAATGGGGATGGACGCGGAGACCCAGAGCCGCATCTTCGAGCCCTTCTTTACGACCAAGGAACTCGGAAAAGGCACTGGACTCGGCCTCTCGACAGTGTACGGAATTGTCAGGCAGAGCGGCGGCCATATCTGGGTTTATAGCGAACCAGGGCAAGGTACAACTTTCAAGATTTACTTGCCCCGCATCCAGCAACCAGTCCGTGTGGAAAAACCAGCCCCAGGCCTGGCGGAATCATTGCGCGGTTCGGAAACGATCTTGCTCGTGGAGGACGAGGATGCGCTTCGGGAGTTGACGCGCATTTTGTTGGAAGGCGGCGGCTACACGGTGCTCGAAGCGGAGCGCCCTGACAAGGCGATCGAAATCGCTGTAAGGCATGGCGGCCCTATCCACCTGATGCTCACGGATATGATCATGCCGGGAATGAATGGACGCGTTTTGGCCGCGAATTTGGCTGCGGTAAGACCGGAGATGAAAGTAATCTTTATGTCGGGCTACACAGGCTTCACGCATCCTGGACTGGCCGATTCCGGCGTAATCTTCCTGGCGAAACCGTTCACCAGGGATAGTTTGCTTCGCAAACTGCATGAGGTACTCGAATCGGAAGCGAAAGTCGAGGCAAAGTAGTCCTCGCCACCGAAATTGTTGCCCCGCCTGCACGTGAAAATACGGATTCTTCCAACTTAACCCTGTGCAATATGCGGTGCGTGGGACCTTTACTTTTGCGCTGAACGCTTCAAGTAAAGAGTGCAGTCCACCCAATGAGAATGCGGGTTCGACCTGCTCAAGTTGCGGCACTCCGGGGCGGCTGATAGAATCGCTGAGCGGAACGTCAGCGCAAGTCCCGATTCGATCGGGGCAGGCCGTGCGGAAGGACCGACGCCGGGTTTTTCTCCATCTAACACTCGATTTAGGAGCAGCGCTCCCGCCAGCCGCGGAGGAAACGATTGGCCAAATACGATCTCGCCATCATCGGTAGTGGGCCCGGAGGATACAACACCGCGATCCGGGCCGCGCAGTGGGGATTGAAAACCGTGGTCGTTGAAAAAGATGGCTTTCTGGGCGGCACTTGCCTGCACGTGGGCTGCATCCCCGCGAAAGTTCTGCTGCACACCGCCGAAATCTACGACACGTTCAAAAACGCCAAGGAATTCGGCATCGACTCGAAGGAGTTCACACTCAACTGGCCGGCGTTGCTGGCGCGCAAGGATTATGTCGTCAACAAACACGCCAAGGGCATTGAATTCCTGTTTCGCAAGAACAAGGTTGAAAAGGTGCAGGGATGGGGCCGCTGGGCGGGGCCGGGACGCGTGAGCGTCGAGAAGGACGGCAAAACCACGGAAATCGAGGCCACCCACATTATCATCGGAACAGGCTCAGCCGCGCGGTCGATCCCCGGCGTGGAAATTGACGGCACGATCGTGCTGAGCAATATCGAAATCCTGCAAATGCCCGCCGTGCCGAAGACGCTGGTCATCGTCGGAGCCGGGGCGGTAGGCGTCGAGTACGCTTCGGTCTTTAATTCCTTCGGGACGCAGGTCACGATGATCGAGATGCTGCCGCGCGTCACGCCCGTCGAGGACGAAGACATCTCGGCGGAACTCGAGAAGGCGCTGAAGAAGAAAGGCATCCAAATTTTCACCGAAGCGAAGGTCGAGTCGGTGAAGACGGACGGGAAAGGCGCGAACGTTTCGTTCAAGGACAAGGCCGGGAAAACGCAAACGGTCGCGGCCGAGCGCGTGTTGATGGCCGTGGGCCGCGTGCCGAAGACGGAAAATCTGGGACTCGAAAAATCGGCGGCCAAGCTCGAGCGGGGTTTCGTTCACACCGGTCCGTACATGGAGACGGCGGAGCCGCGTCTCTACGCAATCGGCGACATCGTCGCCGGAATGCCGCAACTGGCGCATGCCGCTTCCATGGAAGGCATCACTTGCGTCGCGAAAATCACCGGAAAGCAGATGCCGCCCATTGAGAAGACGCGCATTCCCAACGCGACGTACTGCGAACCGCAGGTTGCATCCATCGGTTTGACGGAACGCGCGGCGCGTGAAGCGGGCTACGCGGTGAAAACCGGAAAATTCCCGTTCCTGGGGAACAGCAAAGCGACGATCCTGGGGCATCACGAGGGATTCGTCAAAGTCGTCAGCGACGAGAAGTTTGGCGAGATCCTGGGCGTGCACATCATCGGGCCGCTGGCGACCGAAATTATTTCGGAGTCGGTCGCGGCGCTGCAGCTCGAAGCCACCGTGGATGATTTGATGTCCACCGTGCACGCGCATCCCACCGTCTGGGAAGCCATGTCCGACGCGGTGGCGGCGGTGCGGGGGCTGTCCATCAACGTGTAGAGAAAGTTGAAAGTTAAGAGCTGAGAGTCGAGAATTTGAAGTGCCTGGGGCTACAAAGTAGAAAACAAAGGAGCGCAACCATGCAGGAAACTCCGCAGGAGTACATCAAACGGATTTTGGGGAACGTGGAAGGACAGGAACCCCTGAAAGTGCAGGCCGGAACCCCGAAGAAACTCGAACGCCTGATCAAGGGCATGCCCGCGTCGAAATTGCGCAAACGGCCTGCCCCGGAGAAGTGGTCCGTCGCCGAAATCCTCGCGCATCTAGCCGACTCGGAAATCGTCATAGGGTGGAGATTGCGGCAGATTCTGGGAGCGCCGGGAACCCCGATTCAGGCTTACGATCAGGACTCTTGGGCTGCCGCAGGCCATTACCAAAAGCGTGACCCGCGTAAGTCCGCCGAGCAATTTCGTGTCGTGCGCGAAGCAAACCTTGAGCTGCTGAAATCGCTCGCACCGGAGCAGTGGAAGCACCACGGCATGCATTCCGAGCGCGGCGTAGAGACCGTCGAGCACATTGTTCGCATGATCGCTGGTCATGACATCAACCATGCGAAACAGGTCGAGCGGATCGTTGGAGCGAAGAAGAAATAAGAGTTGAGAGTTGACAGTCGAGAGTTGAGAGCGCTCGGAAAGTTCGCTGGCAATGAAGGCAGGGTTAGTTGTCCATCTCGGTCTCGTGGAATATGGCGCGGCGTGGGAGTTGCAGCGGCGCATGGTAGCCGCGCGGAAGGCCGCCGCCGTGCCGGACGTGCTTTTGCTGTGCGAGCATCCGCACGTGATCACGCTGGGGCGCAACGGGAAAATTGGAAATCTGCGCGCCTCCGATCGCATGTTGCGTCAAATGGGTGTGTCTTTTTTTGAGACGGACCGCGGCGGCGACATCACCTATCACGGGCCGGGGCAACTGGTGGGCTATCCCGTCCTGAATCTTGCCGAAATCCGGCGGGACGTCGCGTGGTACATGCGTGGGCTCGAGGAAGCCATGATTCGCGCCACCGCTGAGTTTGGCATTGCGTCGCGTCGCGTCGTGGGCCGGACCGGCGTGTGGGTTGACGGCGCCGCGGAATCAGGCGGCGAAGAGAAACTGGCCGCCATCGGAGTGCACTTGAGCCGTTGGGTTACATCGCACGGTTTTGCCTATAACGTGTCGACCGACCTGCGGTATTTCGACCTGATCGTGCCGTGCGGGATTGCCGACAAGCGGGTCACTTCTCTTGAAAAATTGCTGGGGCACATTGTGAAAATGGAGGAGGTCTCGGGGCGCCTCGCGGGATACTTGGGGGAGTTAATGAATCTCGACTTTCGCGTGGCGGATCGCTACGAATTGGACGCGCTGCTGAGGACTCACGAGGACCAGGTGGCGCTGGCGGGAGTGTGATTGGTGACTGGTGATCGGTGACTAGTGACTCGTGATTCGAGACCCGTGATTTGTGATTCGTCTGGTTCTAGCGAATGTGCAAAGTCAGGCGTGAGGACGTTCTGAACACCATCGAAGGCAGGGAATAATTTCGATTTGGTTCGTTTCTAAGAAAATGGCATCCACTCTCAATCGCGAACAATACCTCGAGCTGTACTACTTCATGCGGCTCAACCGGGAGCTTGAGGAACAGATGGTGCGCCTGTTCCGTCAGAACAAGATCGTCGGCGGGCTGTATTCGAGTTTTGGCCAGGAAGCGATCTCGGTGGGAACGGCCTACGCGCTGGGCCCTGGCGATTGGATCGCGCCCATGATCCGCAACATCGGCTCGCTACTGGTTCGGGGTTTCAAGCCGCGCGACATTCTGACGCAGCACATGGCTCGATACACTTCGCCGACGCTCGGGAAGGACGGCACCAGCCATTTTGGAGATCTGAAAACGCGGCACGTGGTCTCGCCGATTTCCATGCTGGGCGACTTGATCCCGGTCATGACGGGCATCGCCATGGCGGGACGGTACCTCGGGCAGAAGATCGTGACCATGACCTGGATCGGCGACGGCGGGACTTCCACCGGCGTATTCCACGAAGGATTGAACCTGGCGGCGGTGCAGAAAGCCCCGCTCGTACTGATCGTGGAAAATAATCAGTGGGCCTACTCGACGCCGGTGGAGCGCCAGGCGCCGCTGCGGGATCTCGCCGACCGCGCCAAGGCCTATGGCATGGAGAGCGTCATCGTGGATGGCAATGATGCCGTGGCGGTGGAGCGCACGGCGCGGGAGGCGGTGGCTTACGCGCGCGCGGGCCGCGGCCCGGTGCTGATCGAGGCCAAGACGATGCGCATGCGCGGGCACGCTCAGCACGATGCGGCCGAATACGTGCCGAAGGAGATGCTCGAAGCGTGGAAGAAACGCGACCCGCTCGACCGGTACGAAAAGTTTCTGAATGAGAACAAGCTTTGGGACCCGAAAACAAAGAAGGAAATCGATGCGCGCATCGCGCGCGAGATTCAGGCGGACGTGGAATTTGCCGAGAACTCGCCGTTTCCTCCGCCGGAGTTGGCCGCACAAGGAGTGTATTGCGAGGGCTGCCACACCGTGGAGGCTGATTGGAAACGGGCGAAGGAAGAAGTGATGCCTCCACGCTCGGGTGTGAAGCCGGAATGGCCAATGCAACTCTTTACCGGAAACGGCACGCAACTCTCACCGGCAAACAAGGTCGCCATTAAGTCGAAGCCAGGAAAGAAATCCGCGCGCGCGTCTTCCGGAACCAAGTCGGGTCGTGCAAAGGCGGGGCGTTAGCGATGGCCGTGACGACCTATCTCGAAGCCATTCGCCAGGCGCTGTTTGAAGAAATGGATCGCGACCCCGCCGTCGTATTGATAGGAGAAGACGTTGGCGTCTACGGCGGCGCGTTCAAGGTATCCGAAGGGCTGCTTGAAAAATTCGGATGGGAGCGCGTGATTGAAACACCCATCAGCGAGTCCGCGATCGTGGGCGCGGCGGTGGGCATGGGCTATGCGGGGCTGCGGCCGGTGGCGGAAATGCAATTCATTGACTTCATCGCCTGCTGCTTCAACCAGATCACGAATTTCGCGGCCAAGTCGCACTACCGCTGGGGAGCGCCGGTGCCGCTCGTGCTGCGCGGGCCGTCGGGCGGCGGAGTGCGCGGCGGGCCGTTTCATTCGGCCAATCCGGAAATGTATTTCGTGCATACGCCCGGCCTCAAGGTAGTCTGCCCGGCGACGCCCTACGACGCCAAAGGCCTCTTGAAGTCGGCCATCCGCGACAACAATCCGGTGCTGTTTTTCGAGCACAAATTCCTGTACCGGCGAATCAAAGAGAATTTGCCGGAGAGCGAATTCACGGTGCCCATCGGAAAGGCCGTGGTGCGGCGCGAGGGGCGCGACCTGACGATCGTGAGCTACGCGGCCATGCTGCACGCCTCGCTCGAAGCCGCAGGGGAGTTGGAAAAAGAAGGCATAGAAGCCGAGGTCATCGACTTGCGCACGCTGCTGCCGCTCGACCGCGAGACGATGCTCGCGTCGGTCCACAAGACCAACAAGCTGCTGGTGGTGCACGAAGACACGCGCACCGGCGGCATCGCCGGCGAAATCGCGGCCCTGGTCACGGAGAGCGCCTTCGAGGATCTCGACGGGCCGATCCGCCGCGTGACCTCGCTCGACACTCCCGTGCCGTACGCGCCGCAGCTCGAGGAGTATTTTATGCCCAATGCCGCGAAGGTTGTTGCCGCCGCGCGGGAACTGGCACGGTATTAGTGTGACTGGTGACTCGTGACTGGTGGCTAGTGACTAGTGGCTAGTGGCTAGTCACTAGTGATTCGCGATCTGCGCCCCGCGTTCGGTGAAGAGTCGAGAATCACGGGTTCACCGGGGAAGATGCAAATACCGATGAATCGTACCGTGAGCGTGATCTTGACTCTCAACTCTTAACTGTGGACTCTCGACTTTGGATTCAAGACTGAGTATCTAGGACGGAAAGAGGCGAACCATGGCGGTCGACGTCATCATGCCCCAGATGGGCGAAAGCATTTTTGAAGGCACTATTACCAAATGGCTGAAGAAGCCTGGCGACCGCATCGAACGCGACGAGCCGCTGTTCGAAATCTCGACCGACAAAGTGGACGCCGAGATCCCAGCGCCGTCGGCCGGCGTACTGAAGGAAATCAAAGTCTCCGAAGGGCAGACCGTGCCTATTCAGACGGTTGTCGCCGTGATTGACGCAGTGGGAGCATCGGCAGCCGCTCCTGCGCCGTCTCCTGTGGCGGCTACACCCCCTGCACAAAAGATCGAACCGCCCAAGGCTGCAGCGCCCGCACCGCCTGCTCCCGCTGCCGCTCCGGCCACTCCTGTAACACCGGCTACGGCGGCTCCCGCGCCGCCCGCTCCGAGCGTCGCTCCAACTGGCCGCGGCAACGGCAAGGAGATTCGCAGCTCACCGCTGGTCCGGCGTCTGGCGAAAGAGCACAACGTGGATCTCGCAGGCATCGAAGGCAGCGGCGCCGGCGGGCGGATCAGCAAGAAAGACATCCTTGCTGCGATGGAGTCGGGCAGCGCGAAGCCTGCGGCGCCCGCAGCAGCGGCGGGACGCGCGCCTGCCGTCCCCCCGGCGGCACCTACGGCTTCTCCCTCAGTCCCTCCGGGCCCCGGCGGTGCCGTGGCGCACCCGGCGCTCGAAAACGCCGTGCCGCGCGAGCGAATCTATTTCGGCAGCTACGAAGCGCAGCCGATGAGCGCGATGCGCCAGCGCATCGCCGAGCACATGGTGGCTTCCAAGCGCGTGTCACCTCACGTGTATTCGATCGATGAGGCCGACATGACGCGCATCGCCAGGATCCGCGAGCGTTCGAAAGCGGCGTTCGAAGCCAAGTACGGGACCAAGCTGACGTACATGCCGTTTTTCGTGCGCGCTTGCGTGGAAGGATTGCGCGCCTTTCCGACCGTCAACGCCTCGGCCGACGGAACAACGATGGTGCTGCACCGCGAAATCAACGTGGGCATCGCCGTGGCGCTCGATTGGGGATTGATCGTGCCCGTGCTCAAGAATTCAGAAGAGAAGAATTTCCTGGGCCTGGCGCGCGGTATCAACGACCTGGCCGAGCGCGCGCGCGCGAAAAAGCTCAAGCCCGAAGAGGTGCAGGAGGGAACGTTCTCCATCACCAACCCGGGCGTCTATGGCGGGCTGATGGGGCTTCCGGTGATCAACCAGCCTAATGTGGCGATTCTGGGCATCGGCGCCATTCAAAAGCGGCCCATGGTGATTGACGATGCCATCGCCGTGCGTTCCATGGTGTACCTGACGTTGTCGTACGACCACCGCGTCGTGGACGGCGCGATCGCGCATCAGTTTGTCGGCAAGGTGAAGGCGTATCTGGAGGCGTGGAGTGAGGAAATCTTGTGAGAAGTGACTATTGGCTAGTGACTAGTGGCTAGTTCGAAGTGACTGGTGACCGGTGACTGGTGATTCGTGATTTGTGATTCGTGAAAACCCCTCTCAAAAATCAGTTTCAGCTAACCTAAAAACAGTTGCGACCGCGCACCGCGAAGGGTCATTCGGTCAAATTGGATCCTTCACGAATCACGAGTTACGAATCACAAATCACGAAACACGTTTCGCGGTCGCTCAGACCAAGCGAATCACCAGTCACCAGTCACCAGTCACCAGTCACCAGTCACTAGCCACTAGTCACCAGTCACCAGTCACGCCTCCCTCCGCAGCGCCGGCGCCACGTCGTGGGCCCATTTGCGCAGGGCGGCGAGAGGGAGGACGCGGATGCCGTTGTCCCCGAGCACGCCGGTGACGAACTCGTCGCGCTTGTTGCCGTGCGCGGGCTCGCGTTCGGTGACGGCCAGAAATTCCGCGTGATCGACCCGGCCGCGAATGGCGTCGGCGGTGAAAGCCAGCAGTTTGGCCTGGCCGGGATCGCGTCCCAGGGCCACGGAATGCACGAAGCCTCGCGTGCCGTTGCGGCGGTAGGAAAAATCGATGCGCATGGGGTCGCCGGGATAGGTGAACTCGGCTACGCGTACGCCGCGGTCCATCAGACGCAGGATTTTCTCGCTCCGGAAGTAGTCCGCAGCCTGCGCGCGCAGATCGCCGCGCGTGCGTATTTCCGCCGCGCCGCGCCGGCTTTCGCGCACGGGCTCGACCTGTTCGCGGAAGAGGCGCTCGAGCGCGGCGTCGGCATCGTGGGCCAGCAGCCCCTTACGGGGAGAAAGCTGCACGGCGTTGGAAAGCGTTTCGTCGAATTTTTCCAGGATCGCCGCGGCCTGCATTTCGCGGCCAGCGAACTGGCGGTCAAACTCCGCGGGAAGGCCCAGCAACAGTTGCTCGTCCGCGGAGGGATGCAAGCGCCTGAGGCGCGCCAGGTCCGCGGCCTCCTCGAGCCAGCGCTGGCGCACACGCCCCGAGGAAGGATCGAGCAGCAGGACGCCGATATTCACCCACTCATCGCGGATGAGGTTGGGCTGGTAGCGCACCACGTGATACGCGCAGGGTTGCAGGGCTTCTTCAGGCATGTCGCACCTTCCAGTTGGGGAATGGGTCGCGGCCGGAATTGCGGGCCGATAGAATCAGTTCGCGCACCCGCTTGCGGCGAGCGTACAAGCGTTCCAGCAAACGCTCCAGCGCGTCCCAGTCGTCTTGATACCACTCCGGCGGAATGCGCTCGGCCTCTTCGCCGAGCACGGCTTCGGTGACGCGCTTTTCCAATCGTTCCATCCAGGGCTCGAACGCATCCATGCTGGCAACACTTTGGTATACGCGGTGGCGTGCGTACAGCCCGCGAAGCGGGGCATCCGGAAAATCCCACTCGCCGGCGTTAAAACAAAATCCGTGGTCGATCATCATCGCTATATAGGGGGCTACGTATGGGGACACATAGGGGGCCATCGACTGGGCCCCGCCGGAAACGGGATCGGGAACCGGACCGTTGGATGGAGCGGCGAGGTCTTCGGGTTCCCGAAAGAAAATCGCCTGGCGCCCGTTGGTGTTGCAAGTCCATTTGTCAAAGACGAAAACACCGAGGAAATCCGCTAGATTTCTCACCGCGCAAAGCTGCTCGTCGGGCAGAAAATCGTGAACCGTCATGCGGGCCGGGTGGCCGGGGAACTGCGATCCGAACTGTTTTCCGGGCGAGCACGGTATGCGGCCCACGCCCAACTGCATGGCGAGGTCCGCGGTGTAGGCGATCAGTTCGGGGCGGACTTCTATTACCTCCACGTGCGGCACGCAGAGTCCCAGTCGCGCCGCCAAGCGTGTAGCAAGCATTTCGTTCGCCAGAATTCTCAAATGCTGCGGGTTGTTTTGGAATTTGACGATGTAGTAACCATCGTCGTCGCACCTCATCAGATGGGCCTGTGCGCCGCCCCTCATCCGCCGGACATGTTCAACCGCCAGCCGCATGGGCGAATGCTAGCCAGCGGAGGCTCGCTCGGCAAGCGGATTGTTCCGCTTCGGGAAATCCCCTTGTCCTGAACAGAAGCACTCCCCACGGGGCTCGCATCTTCACTCTCGAACGACTCGAACTCAAGCCGATGCTTGTATACTCAATCCGGACGGGAATTCAAATGGAAGGCGTGCCGCAACTATGCTCAGACGTCTCAACGCATCGTTACTGATCGCCATCGCGTCAGGGATGTTGGCCGCGGCACAGGCAGATCGCGCAATCGGCCGTCTGGCCCCTGCGAGTGATTTTCCAGAATTGCCTGCTGCCATCGCACTGGACCTCACAAACCGGGGATGCCGCATCCCTCAAGTCCGAGGCGTATCAAAACGGCACAATGTCATTCAGGGAGAGTTTGAAAAACCAGGCCAGCGCGATTGGGCGGTGCTCTGCCTGCAAAAAAACACGTCGATCATTTTCATCTATTGGAATGGAGTGGCGAAGAATCCCGCTCAGCTTGCGCCGCTGGACGAAACTCTTACACCTTCGAAAAACGGCTACTATCGCATCCTGCGGGTGGTGGGCGAAAAATTCATTCGCAGTCATTACGACGCTTCGGCTTCCGAGATGAGCCCGTTGCCGAAGGTCCTGGATCATGACGCTATCGAAGACGGCATATTCGAAAAAGGGTCGTCCGTTCACTACCTCGACAACGGCAAGTGGCTGACGCTGGCGGGCTCGGACTAGGCCCGGGAAATATTCCCGTTCCAACGGCGCCCTGTGATGATTCACCTGGGAACATGGGATTTCGTGCCTGCACAGCCCTCGCTCCCATCAGACGAGCGAAGCGAGGCCGGTAATCCCTCGGTTGGCGCACCTCCTCGCGGCGTAAGCGGCCAACGAGCGAAACGTTGGATTGCTTCGCCGCCAAAATGCACCCCCGTCAAATGCGGACGGGGGCGCAGAACGATCGCGTTCCAGTTGGAAACGTGATGGTCAGCGCTTCTTGCTCTTTTTTCCTGATTTTTTCTTTTTTGCTTTCTTGGGAGCGGCCTTGGCTTTTCTCTTCGGCTTGGGCCTCTTTCCGGCGGGCTTTTTCCCGCGCTTCACCGGAGCCTTTTTGGCCGCCGGTTTGCGCGCTGCCGTAAGGGGTTGCGGGGCCGCCGCAACGCCTGGGCGCTCGGAAATGACCAACTCCTCTTCGCTTTCTTCTTCGATGATCTCTTCCGGGTCACCGCCGAGTTCTTCCTCTTCCTCGAAATGCACGAACTCGTTGTCGTCGCCGGGTGCTTCTTTTTCGTAGGTCATCCCAGTTCTCCCTTCGGTCTCTGCCGCCCTGTTTGCAGTTCTGATGGCTGTTGCGGCCACGGCGGGCTTATAAACGCAATCTCACACGTTTGTCAAGCATTTGCACGGCCGCGGTTGATTCTCTACCTTCACATGACACTTTGGCAATGGCCTGCCGCCAGGAAATGATCCATATTGATAATTTGAAGGATACAAATCAAGGCCGCGTGGCCCGGATTAGTGCGAAGGAAGAATCGTCAGCGTGTCGCCCACCTGCAGCGGCCGGCTGAAAAGATAGCGGTTCGCGGATTGGATGGCCTCCACGGTCGTCTGGTAGGCGCGGGCAATCGACCACAATGTCTCTCCGGCTTTGACGTGATGGACAACGGTGTTCGTGCGCGCCTCCATGACCGGGGAAGCATTCGAGCCGGCCTCCCGTGCTACGACGGCCGCGGGTGAAGACTCGCGGGGCTTGGCTTGCGGTGACGGCGTCATCCCGCCGGGATAAATCTTGAGGCGCACGCCCCTGGAAACGTGATTCGAGCGCAAGCCATTCCACTTGCGAAGCTCCGCAACACTCACGTCGAATTCATCGGCGATCGAGGCGACCGTATCGGTGCGGCGAACCCGGTAGCGAATCACCTTGCCCGCGAGCGCCTCCGAATGGGCCGCCGCTGGAATGATCAGTTTGCGCCCCTCTTCAAGAGGAGCCCCCACGGCCAAATCGTTGGCCTGGGCGATCTCCGCGGCGAGGACGTGGTACCGCTTGGCGAGGGCAGAAAGCGTTTCGCCTTCCTCGACCTTGTGACGGCGCCAGCTCAGCCACTTATCCGGGGGGATCGCGGCGATCTCGGCGGAGAAACGCTCCGCAGTTCCCTCCGGAAGTTGCAGGGCAAATTGCGGGTCGGCGGGAGTCACCAGGCGCAACAATTGCGGGTTGAGCGCGCGCAATGTCTCCAGATCGGTGTCAATCGTTTCGGCCACCAGGCGCAGATCGATGGGCTGGCCGGGCATCACCGCGTCAGTCTTCAAGGGAGGTTCGGGCTCGAATTCGACTCCGTAGCGCGAGGGGTCTTTGGAGATCAGCGTCAGCGCCAGAATAATGGGCACGTAGTTCTTGGTTTCCTTTGGCAATACGTTGCGCCGGTAAAGCTCCCAGAAATCCGCGTAACCAGTCCGTTCGATGGCATGCTGCACGGCGCCGGCGCCGGAATTGTACGCGGCCATGGCGAGGTACCAGTCGCCGAACTGGCCGTACAGGTCGCGCAAATCGCGCGCTGCGGCGTGCGTGGCCTTTTCCGGATCCTGGCGCTCGTCCACCCACCAGGTCTTCTGCAAACCATACTTGCGTCCCGCAAAGGACATGAATTGCCACATCCCGCGGGCTCCCGCTCTGGACACTGCCTGCGGCAAAAATGCGCTCTCGGCCTGCGCCAGGTAAATCAAATCTTGGGGCATGCCTTCCTCGCGCAGGACTCGCTGAACCATTTCACGATAGCGGCCCGCGCGCCGGAGACCCGTTTCCACAATGGCGCTGCCCCGCGCGGTCTTGAAATAATTCACGTAGGAGAGGACAGGATCGTTCACCGTCAGCGGTAAATCGTGGGAGATGGAACTGACTTCCCGCTCCGCGCGCCCGCGGAGATTGGGGTCCATATTTTCCTCTTCGGGAATCGGAACCTCGGCAATCTCATCGATAGGCGCCGGCGAGGCCTTCTGCTCGGGGAGACCGCCGCTGTCGGGCGAGGCCTTGAGTTCATCCTGATTCACGGTTTCTTCTATGTGACGGTACAAGTCGCCCAGACGCGGGTCGGCGTCGATATCAAAACCGCTGGCCACCAACTGATCGAGCGCCTGATCGTACTCTTCCCGGGCTTTTTCAAGGCGCCCCTCGCGGAAGTCCTGCTCCCCGGCATCGAAGACTGCCTGGCTCTGGGCCGCCAGCCACGGAATTCCATCCGGCTCGAAAGTCATCAATGGGGTAACCGATCCGCGGCGCGCGTCCAGCGGTAGTGGAAGCGTTGGTAGGGATTCGAGTGCTGGCGGGGGCGCGATCTGGATGGGATGAACTTGGACGGGTTTCCGGGCTGAATCCCGACACCCCAGCAATCCAGCAAAAACACCGGCAGCGAGCAGAAGCCCCAACGCCGATTTTTGATCCCGGTAGCTCATGGGAATCAGACCTGGATTACACACGGCTCAATATCCAGGCCCTTGGACAGCAATGTACCTGCCAAACCTCGTGCAGGAACTTGTCAGTAGGACACGTACATACCCGTATCTATTCTAGTTCAAGGACCCTGTGGATGGTCAATAGGCAATGTCAATCACTGTTAACTTTATGAAAATACGAGATACTAGGCGAGCGCCTGGCGCAAATCGGCCATCAGGTCCGCAGGGTCCTCAAGGCCCACGGAAACTCGCACTGTTCCAGCTTGCACCCCTGCGGCGGCCAGTTCCCCCGGACTCATCCGGAAGTGCGATGTGTAGATTGGTAGCACGATGAGAGACTCGACTCCCCCCAGGCTTGCAGCCAGCATGAAAATCCTGGTCCTGTCGCAGAACCGCCGCGCGGCGGGGAGGCCTCCCCTGATGTCAAAGGCCAGCATGCCCCCAAAGCCACGCATCTGCCGCCGGGCAAGGTGGTGGTCGGGATGTGATGCCAGGCCGGGATAGTGCACGCGCGTGACCTTGTGATGGCGCTCCAGGAACCGCGCCACTGCCATCGCCGTCTGGCACTGACGCTGGACGCGCACTTCGAGCGTCTTGAGGCCGCGGATCAGGAGATACGCCGGATCGGGGTCCATCGAGCCCCCCAGATGGATCATCGTCTCGCGGACCTTCGAAACCCAGTGCCGGCTCCCCGCCACGGCTCCCGCCACAATGTCGGAATGCCCGGCCAAATACTTGGTCGCGCTATGAATAACCAAATCAAACCCCAGGTCCAGTGGTCTCTGCAGGACAGGTGAGCCAAACGTGCTGTCAATTAAGGAAACCAGGTCGTGCTTGCGCGCTAGCGCAACCGCTTTCTTCAAATCCACGAGGCGCAGGATTGGATTCGTGGGGGACTCCACATAGAGCGCACGCGTGTTGGCATTCACCAGACGGTCCACACCTTCGAGGTCCGCTTCCACGTGGTGCGTGCGAATCCCCAGGCGCGGAAGCGTGTCCCGGAACAAGCGGAACGATCCGCCATAAAGCTGCCGCGTGGCGATCACTTCATCGCCAGATTTCAGTACCGCCAGCAATGTGCTTGAAATCGCCGCCATGCCTGAAGCCGTCACGAGCCCGGCTTCGCCGTTTTCAAGGTCCGCAATTTTGGCTTCGGCGACGGCGAGTGTGGGATTGCCGTAGCGCGTGTAAAGGTAGGCCTTCGATTTGCCCTCGGCGAAGCGTCTCAATTCCGCCGTGCTGGCGAAATTGAAATTCGAGGTGCGAACGATCGGCGTTGTGACTGGTGCGTTGAGTCCGTGCTTCCATTCACCGCTGTGAATCGCGCGCGTGGCATCAGCCCATCGGGGAGCTGTTTTTTTAGGCATAGTGGGCCGATTTTTTCACGCCGCAAAAACTAGACAACATCCAATTTGGCAATTTGGCCCGCGCTCGAAAAGCGTGCCGGTATCACCTTGCTTTTTTGCCTCCTTGTCTCCCTGCCTCAGACTTCCTCCTCCTCCACCACGACTCCTCTCGCCGCCCTGGCCGCAGCGATCACTTTCTCCGCGATTTCGCTGGGCACGTAGTCGTAATGCGAAAACTCCATCGAGTAGCTGGCGCGCCCCTGCGTCATGGACGTCAACCCGGTTGCATAACTCAGCATCTCGGCGAACGGCACCTGCGCTTTGATCACCACGCTGGAGCCGCGCGCTTCGCTTCCGCTGATCCTCCCTCGACGCGAGCTCAGGTCGCCCATGATGTCCCCCGAATATTGGTCCGGCGCGTACACCTCGACGTGCATCACCGGCTCGAGCAGCGTGGGCTTGGCCTGCTTCATGGCTTCCTTGAACGCCAGGGACCCGGCGATTTTGAAGGCCATGTCGGAGCTGTCCACATCATGATATTTGCCGTCGTACAGCGTGGCCCGGAAATCGACGACCGGAAAGCCGGCCAGGTACCCGCGCTCGGCCGAGGCCCGTATGCCTTTCTCGACCGAAGGAATCCAGTTCTTGGGAATCGCTCCGCCGAAAATGTCGTCCACGAACTCGACGCCCGCGCCGCGCGCCGCCGGCTCCATGCGGATTCGGCAGACGCCGAACTGTCCGTGCCCGCCGGTTTGTTTCTTATGCTTGCCCTCGGCGTCGGCCTTGCCGCGAATCGTTTCGCGATACGGCACCTTGGGCGGCTTGAGCGTCAGGTCAACGTGGTAGCGCTTGTGCAGCTTGGCGACGACCACTTCGATGTGCTGCTGTCCCGAGCCAGCCAGCAGAAATTCCTTGGTCTGCGGGTCGCGCGAAAAATGCAGCGATGGATCTTCTTCCAGAATACGATGAATGGCGGGGCCGATGCGGTCCTCGTCGGCGCGCGTTTTGGGCTCGACGGCGAAGGTGATCGAAGGCTCGGGAAGATGCGCCTGCGGGTAATGGATGGGCGCGGCCTTGTCGCCGAGCGTATCGCCTGTAAGCGTGTCCTTCAGCTTGGCGATGGCGCCCAGGTCCCCGGCGTGCAATTCGGCTACCGCCGTGGGGGTTTTCCCCTGCATCACCTGGACGTGCTGCAGGCGCTCGCTCGTGCCGCGCGTGAAATTTTGCAGGGTGGCGTCGTTCTTCAGCACCCCGGATATCACCTTGAAGTAGGTGATGCGCCCGGAGAAGGGATCGGCCAGGGTTTTGTAAACGAAGACGGAAACCGGCTCGGTGTCGCTGATTTTCCTGTGCAATTCATTTCCTTTGCTGCCCACCTCGCTATGGCCGACCGCGACGCCCCGTTTGGCCGGGTCCGGAAACACATCGGCCAGGAAATCGAGCAGCGTGGCGCTGCCGATGTTGTGCAGCGCCGACGTCAGCACGACCGGGTAGATGCGCTTGGCTTGAAACGCGTCGCGCAGCCCCTTCATCAAGTCTTCCATCGGCAGCGTGCCTTTCTCGAAAAATTCCTCCATCAGCGCGTCGTCACCCTCGGCGACCATTTCCACCAGCGCCTCATGCGACGTCTTGGCGGCCTCGGCCAGGTCGGCCGGAATCTCCTCGATTTTCGGCTTGCCGTCGCCGTCGGGCGTGTACACGTGCGCTTTCATGGTGATCAAGTCGACCACGCCGCGAAAACTCTTCTCCGCGCCGATCGGCAACTGCACGGGAACCAAGTTGCGGCCAAAGACGCGCGTGAGGGACTCCATGGCGCGGTCGTAACTGGCCAGCTCGCGGTCCATCCAATTGATGGCGAACGCGCGCGGCAGGTCGTACTCGGTCGCGTAATCCCAGACTTTTTCTGTGACCACCTGCACTCCAGCGAGCGCGTCCACCACGATCAGCGCGGCGTCCGCCGCCACGAGCGTGGCGCGCGTATCGTTGATGAACGTGCTGTAGCCCGGAGTATCCAGAAAATTGACTTTTATTTTTTCCCCTTGGCCGCCGGGCGCCCATTCGGCGTACGCCTGGCCCGTATGAATGGTGATCTTCCGGACGATCTCTTCTTCGTCCCAGTCGGTGACGGTATTTCCTTCGGCGACCTTTCCCAGCCGGGTGGTCATCCCCGCGGTAAACAGCAACGACGACACCAGCTGGGTTTTCCCCGTGTCGCCGTGACCGGCAATGCCCACATTGCGGATGGATTGCGTTGCATAGGATTTCATTTGGTGCCCCCTGAGCGCGGCGGCCACATTTGGGAAGGGGTCGCCACATAGTTTTGCGATTCACCCTGAACGATCCACGTGAATGATTCACCCTGAATAATTCACGTGAAGGGAAGGACGGAGGCGCGGTCAGAGGAGCCTGACAGCGCCCTCCGAAACGCGGATGCTAGCACGACCTCGCGCCTCGCGGCAATCCGTGTTCGAGTGAAATTGGGAGCGGCGATCTGCAAACCGGTTCGGCAGCTCCCAGCGCCACAGGAGCGTTTGGCAAGAGGTGTGGTTGCGCTTTCCGGAATTTAACACAGAGGACACTGAGAAAAGCCACAGAGGGCACAGAGTTTTAGGAACTGCCGTCGAAATGTTTGCACCGCGCGCACATATTTGATTGCAGCTCCGCCGCGCCCCCTGTACGCAGGGACAGCTACGTCTTTGAGCAGGCTCCGTGGGGCCGCACTTGCCGCATCGCGGAATATTTGTGTACGATAGATTTAACCAGTCCCTGTGAATTTATTGAGGAGGAACCACGTCATGGCTACCGCGCCTTCTTATGTCGAACAGCAAACCGCCGCCCGGGAGAAGAGCCTGATTGAAAATCTTATGGATTTTTCCTTTGAGCGCATGGTGACGCCGCGCATGCTCAAGATGCTTTACGGCCTGCACTTATTGATGGGTTTGGTCGCGGCCATCTGGTTTGTGTTTAACGGGTTCCAGGCCTCCACGTCGAGTGGCCTGTTGGCGCTGATCATCGGCTTCGCGGCCATGCTTCTGTGGATTGTGTATTGCCGCATTGTTGTGGAATTGCTGGCCGTGGTGTTTCGGGCGGCCCGGGTGATCACGAATTCACAGAATTAGTGACTAGTGGCTAGTGACTAGTGGCTCGTGAACGGTGATTTGTGATTCGTGGCCGGCTTGCCTCGATCGGAATTTCCTCAGAATCCGTAGAGCTTCGCGGGATTCTCCACCAAAATTGTCTTGCGGACCCTCTCGTCTGGCGCCCATATGGGTAGCTGATTGAAAATTCGGCCATCATCGACTTGCCATAGTGGCGTGATTTCGGTGACTGGGCGATGGGCTACGGGCGAGGCCGGGTGAGGCCAGTCACTGCCCCACAAAATGTGTTGCGGATTTGCCCCGATCAGCGCTTTGGCCAGCGGCGCTACGTCCGCGTAATCCGGCGGCTTTGTGGAGCTGCGGTAGGGCGCGGAAATTTTGACGTACGCTTTGCCTGATCGAACCAGGGTCAGCAAGGTATCGAAGCCGGGCTGGCTGACGCCCAGCGCCGCCTGCGCTCCTCCGAAGTGGTCGAACACGATCGGCATCGGGGCTGCCGTGACCTGGTCTTTGATTGCCTCAATCACGGACAACCGCGTGTAAACTTGTATATGCCACTTGCCGCGGCGCTTGATCCGGTCAACCGTCTCCTGAAAACGCTGGCGGGCGACTGCCGGATCACTCTGGCCGGTGGTCTCGAGATTCACCCTTATGCCGCGCATGCCCGCGCGATCCATTTCGTCGAGCGCCGACTCCGGGGTTTTCTCATCAATCACGGCAATACCGCGCACGATCGAGCCGAGCTGCTTCATCCCATCGAGCGTGCAGGAATTATCCGTGCCGTAAACGCTAGGATGCACGATCACGACGCGCTCCGTGTGCAGCGCGCTGTGCAGGGCGCGCATCTCCGCGATCGAAGCCGGCTCGGGTGTATAGGCGCGCGCGGGCGCGAACGGGAAGCGCTGCGGATCGCCAAAGACGTGCGTGTGGGTGTCGCATGCGCCCGCCGGGACGGCGAAATTCACCGGCGTGGACGGCTGCGAAGCGCTGGCAAAGACCGGGGTCCTGCCCCGAACGAACGTAGCGGCCGCGCCAGTAGCCGCGCCAATCAAAACCTCACGTCGCGATAGCATGTGAATCCTCCTGTGGGCTCAAATTCGACCGGCATAAACGTAGAACCGTCTTTCACGAAATGCTTCCCAGGTAAAAGGCAAAGTATCAGAGCCGCACCCGGTAGTCTACCTACAGGGAAGACTTGACGCGCGCATTTCCGGCCGGAAAAAACTGACAGTGAACCGAGAAATTTTCCAGGACTAGTACTGCGCCGTTTCCCTACAAGAAATAATACGAGACGCTATGTGCATGCACTGTGCAGAGTTAGACCCGCAAGCGGATGTAGCGCCAAATGGAATACTTCGTGCTTTTATGTCACGCGGGGCAAGAAACATTGATTTTCTCCCGTGCGTGGGGGACGAGCGGGCCTTTCATACTCGGATCATCGTGTCCCTTGCCGCCTGCTCGCAATCGTAACCGGCGTTCCGGCCCTGCCGGACCGCCGGGGTTTTGGGAGGGCAAATTATGAACACCATGGGCAACGACGAACGCAACGATGCGCGCATGGAAAAAAAGTGGGAAGACCGTGCGCCCGCCACGACGACGCGCTGGCTGGTGATTCTGGGCCTGCTGTTTTTGGCCGCCGCCATCTTCGGCGGCGGGTACGCCTACCAGCAGAGCGCGGCAGTGTCGGACCTGACCGTACAGAATCAATCGCTGCACTCAACGCTCGACCAGATGCGCAACCAGATCGGCATGTTGACGACGAAGCTCGATCAAATGAGCGCGCCTCCTCCGGCGCAAGCGTCGGCCAATGGGGCGCCCTCCGCCAAACGCGCGGCCTCGGGGAGTTCGTCCGGGCAAGACCGGAGAATGAAGCAAGTTCAATCCCAGCTTGCGGCGCAGCAAAAAGAATTGAAGCAAACGCAGGACCAGCTGGCCGCCGCAAAATCCGATCTGGAGGGAAAGCTAGGCTCCACGCGCGATGAGCTGAACGGCTCCATCGCCAGGACGCACGAGGAGCTCGTGGGACTCGAGAAGCGCGGCGAGCGGAGCTACTACGAGTTCGATCTGTGGAAATCCAAAGGGTTCGAGCGGGAAGGGCCGATCCAAGTTTCGTTGCGCAAGGCCGATTCCAAGCACCAGAGTTACGATTTAATGATGTTGGTTGACGACCATCAATTGTCGAAGAAAAAAGTGGACCTGTACGAGCCGATCTGGCTGCACCAGAGCGATCAGCCGCAGCCGGTGCAGGTCGTCGTAAACAAGATCGACAAGGACCACGTCCACGGCTACGTCAGCGCGCCCAAGTACAAGGAATCCGAGCTGGCGGCCAGCGCCACGCACCCGCAAGCAGACTTGACGTCAAGACCAGTTTCCACGCCAACCTCCACTTCATCCTCGACTACTCCTTCTACAGCACCCGCGACTTCGCCCCAGGGGCAGCAATAGCCACTGGATTGGCGAATCGCGATACCTCATTCGCCGTGCGGGGCAGGCTCTTCGGAGTTTGCCCCGCCTCTTTCGTTTGATAGAGTCAGCCGAGCCTGCAAGTCAGTCCGCATTTCTCACTAGAATTCTGCGGGAGTTCAGTAGCACAGGCTTCAGCCTGTGTGGTTTTGATTTGCGCTGGACGCTGAGAAAAGCCACAGACTGAAGTCTGTGCTACTAGAAACGACCTTGCGCGGCGCCGCAATGCCATGCAGAAAGGTGATAGACAAGATTATATTTACTCTTATTAAATATAAATATGTGGGTAATCTGCGACGTAAGAGCTGTCGCCTTGGCGTATGGCCTGATTGAACGAAACGGTAGGGCCGTTTTCGGGCACGAACAAAGAGAAGAAGTTGCTATTCGAAGGATTTGAGGGTTGTGGCCATTTCATGCAGGCGGCGGTCGACGCGCCCGAATACGCAGTCGGATTCGTAGGCGCCGTTGGAATCGCGTCGTCCGGCCCTTACGCCGGTGAGAATCTCGATTCCCTCCTCGATCCTGGAGATGGGCAGAATTTGGAATTTGCCGGAAGCAACGGCATCGATCACATCATCCCGCAGCATCAGGTCTTCAATATTTTCCGAAGGGATCATGACTCCCTGCCGCCCAGTGAATCCCTTCACGCGGCAGACATCGTAGAAACCTTCGATCTTCTGATTGACTCCGCCGATCGGCTGGATGTCCCCTTGCTGGCTGATTGATCCAGTCACGGCGATCTCCTGGCGGATGGGCAATCCCGAGAGGGCAGAAAGCAGGGCGTATATTTCGGTGGAGCTGGCGCTGTCGCCATCGATGCCGCTGTAGGATTGCTCGAAACAAATGCTGGCGGCAAGTGAAAGCGGTTTGTCCTGCGCGAACTGCGTGCGCAGATACCCGGCGATGATTTGCATGCCTTTGTCATGGAAGCGGCCACTTAGATTGGACTCGCGTTCCACGTTAATAAGACCCGCTTTACCGAGCGCGGCGGACGCCGTGATTCGCACGGGTTTGCCGAAGGCGTAGCCGCCGATCTCGAGGACGCTCAAGCCGTTGACTTGGCCGACGCGCGACCCGTCGGTATCGATCAGCAACGTTCCTTCTTCGATCATTTCCCGAATCTTCGTCTCCGTCAGGTTATGGCGCTCGATCCGCGCCTCCCGCGCGCGGCGGACGTGGGGATCGCTCACCAGCGATGCGCCCTCCTGACGCGCGATGTAGGCGGCCTCCCGGGCCAGATCGGCCAGCTCCGGAAATCGCGCGGTCACTTTGTTTCGCCGGCCCGCCTGGCGCACGCCATATTCCAACATGGCCGCCACGGCTGTGCGATCGAACGGCCCAATGCCTTCCTGTTCGGAAAGCTGGCGCAACCGGCCGCCGTATTGCCGAACGACGGCGTCGCTCATCACCATTTCTTCGTCGAACTCGACGCGCACTTTGAAAATCTTGCGGAAATCCTCTTCGTACTCATACAGGAGCTCGTACATGTTGCGGTCGCCGATCAGAATAATTTTCACGTCGATATCGATCGGTTCCGGTTTCAACGCCGAAGTGCCAAACGGAAAAAACATTTCCAGCGGCTGAATTTCGAGGCGCGAGTGGTTCAACATGCGTTTCAGGGTGCGCCAGACTCCGGCTTCAGTGATCGCGTCAAGCGCGTACATGACCAGGAATCCGCCGTCGGCGCGAAGAATGGAACCCGCGCGCAAGTCCATGAAATCCGAATTCCAGCCGCCGCGCGAATCGTAGCTGCGCTGAATCGTGCCGAACAGGTTCGTGTAAGTCGGCGTGGTTTCAAAGATCACTGGAGAACCGTCTTCATCGTTGTGCGCTAGAAGCACGTTGACGCCGTACACCCGGAACGGATCGCGCTCGGGTGCGGGAGTGCGCGAACTGCCGTCCTGGGGGGCGCCGTTCCCCGGCTCTTCCTCACCCTCGCGCTCTTTGAAGGGCTCGAGATTGTCGAGCAGGTTGTGCCGCACCTCTTCCAGATATTCCGAGACCAGAGCGCCTGAATATTTTTCCTTCAGTTCCTCGATAAAACCGTCGACCAGCACCGAGGCGGCTTCCTGTTCGAGATAGCTCAATTCGCTGGCCAGCTCTCGTGAAAGCGTCAGCGTTTTGCGGTAGACGACCGTGAATTCCTGGCGGAACTGTTCGTACTTTCGCTCGATATCTTCGGCGGCCACTGTTTCGAGCTTGCCCTCATGCACGAGCTTGGGGATATCCTCGATCGGCACCATCTGGCCCTCGAGGACGGGAAAAATCTCGGGCAAGGCGACGGCGCCCACCTGCATGTGTCCCAGAGCGAACTGATCGCGCGCGATGCGCCGCGTGAAGTCATCCATCAATTCTTTTTCGCGGACCGTAAAGCGATCCACGATGCGGCCTTTTTGCCGCTGGAAAGGTTCGCCTTCGAAAACCTGCGGAATCCGCCGCCGCAGAAATTCGATCCCGCTTTGCACATCCTTCTTGAAGTTATTGGCCTGCCCGCGCGGCAATGTGAGCAGGCGCGGCCGGTCCGGACTCTTGAAATTGTTGACGTAGCAGCGATCGAGAGAAGATTTCGCGGCGGGATGGATCTGCCCGATCACATGCGTGATCGTGCCGCCCCGGCTGGTTCCAGCCAGGCCGCAGACGAAAATGTTGTACCCCGGAGCGCTGAGCTCGACTCCCAATTTCAGGGCGCGAAAAGCCCTTTCCTGGCCGACCAGATCGGTGACCAGTTCGGCGTCGGCCGTGGTTTCAAAGGGAATTGTCGCGGGATCGCAACGCCACCGGAGTCGCTCAGGAGGCAGTCCAGTCAGCAAATTTGTTGATTTGACGAGCTTCATGAAACCTTTCCTGACCCCAGGCGCGTTACTCTAGCACAAGCACGACATCGGATGTGTTGAACGCACGGGGATAGTTTCCAACCATGAGACGAGACCAAAAAATCGCTGCTGTCGTTTCGGATGCGATTCCCGAAATGTTTGTCACACGGCTACTCCGCAGCGGCTGCGGCGCCGTTCGACATCTCTTTTTCGGAATATACATCCAGGACTCCGACGGCAGTTGCAACGACGATTGGGCCCAGAACGACGCCCAGCACGCCAAATACAGCGATTCCACCGAGGACGCTGATGAACACCAACAGCCCGTTCAGCGAGGAACGGCCGCCCAAAAGCACGGGCCGCAGAATATTGTCGATGGTGGCGCCCAGTCCGCCGCAGATGCCGATGAGTACGAGGGCGCGAACGGGGTGTCCGGTTGAAAATAGCCATACTGTGGCGGGAATCCAGACCGGCCAGGCGCCCACGACGGGAAGAAGCGAGAGGAAGGCCATCACAACGCCCCAGAACAGCGAGGAACTCACGCCTACGATTGCGAACGCCCCGCCGCAAAGCACTCCCTGTACAGCGGCGATGACCAGGCTGGTTGTGACACTTGCGAAAATCAGGTCGCGAGCCTCGGCCAGCATTTTTTCCCGCATGGCTTCCTCGAACGGGAGAAAGAGCCGGATGCGCTTCATAATCGCTTCCCCGTCACGAAGGAAGTAGAACAGGGCAAAGAGCATGACAACCAATTCGAAAAGGAAGAGGACGATGTTTCGAAGCACCGCGCCCAATTCCGAGGCCAGGTATTCTCCCATTCTGCTGGCGCCCTGCCGCACGAGTCCCGGCAGATCCATCGCGCTCTGTGCGGCGATGTGTGCGGCAATCCAACCCCACACGCGGTTGAACCCGCCGAGCCCACCTGCCGCTATCGATGCCTGTATATCGCGGGTCGCGTCGATCCCCTCGCGTACGAACAAGACCATCAAGAGAAGTGCGGGCACGATCAGAATGAATGTGACGCCGGCTGTGCCCAACGCAGCCGCGAGGTTGCGTCCCCAGCGCTGTTCGAGCTGTTTGTACAAGGAGTGGAAGATGACTGCAAACACCGCGGCCCATCCAAGCGGCACCAGAAAAGGTTCGAATACCAGATAGACGAGATAGACCAGTAGCAAGATCACGCCGTAGAAAAAAACATTTTCGAAGCGCTCTCCTGCACTTTTGGCCATAGTGCGTGCGTATCTCCCTGGGTGGTACCGAACCGCGTAGCCGTCCAGAACGCTCACCTTATAACTCAGGTGGGCAACTTTTGGTGGAATTCGTTTGCGGCGCCACAAGCACCATCGGGCGGAGGCCCGTGTTATGATTCGGGAAGTCTTGGAGCCCTTCCATGAACGATCCCGTTTCCTGCCGCCATGCGCGTACGCAATTGATCGCCAAAGACGCCGACGCGGAGTATGTGGAATGCTTGGAGTGTGGAGCAATCATTGAAGCAGGCGAGCGCGAGGAACAGGGACCCGGCTTTGATGAATCTCTCTCCGACGCTTAGCCGCAAAGCCTGCTCGGGCACGCGCCCGAAAGGCTCAACACAGAGGATACTAGGAATCACAGCGCGGCGGAACCTCAACCAGAGTTAGCTTCGGCGGGTGGCGCAAGGTTACCGCAATGCTCCGCGGTATGTTCAGCATACCGGCCACATTCTGCTCTTCTTAAGGTTCCCTTAAGGTTCAGCGGAATACCGTTGCGGCCAGTTGTGTGTCCGGATTCTCGAACAATTTCATTTGGGTGGGCGAAGCTTAGTTCGCTTTGAAATCTGTTCTTAGGGCGCTTTTGGGTGGAAAGATTCTCTCAGCAAAAACAGCGTAAACGGGTTCGGCCTGGATGGAAGCACTCTGGGCCACGATTTATGCGGTCGGTCCGCTCGCAACAGCGCCGGAGCCTTTGCGTCGCGAAGGTGCAGCGAGAATGGGAACGCATGTATCTTTTGGCGTAAATCTTGGGGAAAAGGGGTGTGACCTCATGAAATCGTCACAATCGATCATCAAGTCAGGAGCGCGATCGACCATGATTAAAAAAACTCTGCGGGTGTTTGGGGTGATGTGCGGGTTGCTTTTGCTTAGCCTTCCGGCGTTCTCACAAGGCACGGCAGGAAAAATTCTGGGGACGGTAACGGATCAAACCGGCGGCGCCATGGCCGGCGTTACCGTCATCGTCACCGATATCGATCGAAACGCCCCGCGAACTCTTACCACGGGGTCAGCGGGAGAGTACAACGCTCCCAACCTCCTGCCTGGCCATTACAAAGTCCGCGCCGAGGCCAAGGGGTTCAAAGTCACCGAGCGCCAGAACATCACTTTGGAGGTCAACGCGGAGGTTCGCATTGACCTTGCCATGCAGCCCGGCGAAGTGTCGCAGACGATCACGGTGACGGAGGAAGTCCCGATGGTCGAGACCACCAATGCCGAATTGGGCGGCACGCTGCAAGCTAGCGTCATAGCTGACTTGCCCTTGAATGGCCGCAACTTTGAAAACCTGCTCCAACTGCGTCCGGGTGTGATGATCTATCCGGGCGGTTCCGCTTGGACCCAGAGCGCCAACGGCCTTCGACCTCAGGACAACGTCTACCTAGTGAACGGTATTGACGCTACTGATCCCTGGATGAGCCAGAGCGTCTTTAACGCAGTCATGGCCGCGGGCGACGCGGGGACGATCTTGCCGGTGGACGCCATCGACGAATTCAAGACCGAGATAAATCCCCGGGCGGAATACGGCTGGCGGCCCGGCGCGATCGTCAACCTGGGAATCAAGTCAGGCACCAACAGCATACACGGGTCGGGCTACGCCTACGGCCGTGACACCCCTTTGGACGCACGGAACTATTTCGACCCGGTGCTCTCCAATGGGACGCCTTTTCCGAAGTCGCCCGTGGCGCTTGAGCAATTCGGCGCCACCGTGGGCGGACCGATCAAGAAAGACAAGCTATTCTACTTTGTGAACTTTGAGGCTCAGCGCTACTCGATCGGCAATCCTGCACTTATCTCAACGCCGATGACGGTCACCGCCGGGGCTGGCGGGGGCGGTAATGGTTGTAACGTCACAACCACCACTGGGGATTGCAAGTTTAGCCTAATTGATGCCTGCAACGATGTGTTGCTCGCCGGGAAGCTCGTTCCGCTCAGCACCTCATTGGCGGGCCTCACCAACACTTGCGCGATTGATCCGACGAAAACCAAGACCGATCCGGGCGGGAATCAATTCCAGGGTCTCTTCCCGGTGAACACAACCGGAACGATCCTCAGCGACTTGGCCAGCACGAATTCGGTTAATGGCGGGCTGGTGAAGATAAATTATCGCCTCAACGACAAAAACTCCGTGGAGGGCATGTACTTCATCAGCCAGGGCGACGCCCTCGGGGACGACGGTCCCAGTAGCGAAGTTTCCAATGCCTGGGTCTCGGCTCAGCACGCGCGGTCGCAAGCCTATTCGGGCTCCTGGACCTGGACCCCGAGCTCGACATGGGTGAACGAGGTCCGCGTCGGCTACTCTCACTATTACCAGACCTTCTTTAGCGCCGATAGCGGTCAGAGTGCCGCTAGCGACAATTTTCTCGGCAATACGTACGAAATACCCACTGGCGTCACCAATAAGCTTTATGGCGGCACACCGGGGATCACTATTCAAGGCGCTGGCTTCGCTGGTGGGTTCATCGGCCTCGGGTGGCCCAAGATCATTGGACCAGACGGCGTCTTGCAGATCACCGATCACATTTCCTATCTGCGCGGCAAGCATTCCTTCAAGTTTGGTGGCGACTTCCTGCGCAACTCCTCTGCCGAGGACGAAACGTCGAACGCCAAGGGGCCCGTGCGCTTCAACAAGGGCGGCGGCAACACGTCGTTGATCAACTACTTCGAAGGGACTCTCAGCCGGGCCAACATCTTTTTGGGAGACCCGGTTCGGCATTTGAGCAACGAGGGTTACGCCCTTTTCTTTCAGGACGACTGGCGCATCAAACCCAGAGTGATGTTGAACCTCGGCCTGCGTTACGAGATCAATACCGTCGTCAAGGACAAAAACAATCAGTTGGCCAATTTCGATCCAGTCAAAGGACTGGTCCAGGGCACCCCCTACCACAATGATTACCATGACTTTGGGCCACGCGTAGGTCTTGCCTGGGACGTCCGGGGGAATGGCAAGACGGTGGTCCGCGCGGGTAGCGGCATCCTTTACGAGCAAATGGGCTTTGATGTTCTGAATGGCGAGGGCAATCTGCTTGGCCTGCGCACCATTCCTACTGGCCTGCCTCTATTCAATGCAGGCAGCCCGACAGCACCTGCTCCGACAGGCAATATCCAGCTCCAGTCCCTCGCGATGACAGGGGCAGCGCTCACGCCGATCAACTCGGCTTGGCAGAAGTTTGACCCCACCAAAGCGGTTGCTGGCCAGACGACTCTCTACTCGGGCGTCGCCACTCCCGCCTGCGGAGACGGTTTCACTATGCCTTCGTCTGGCGGCTACACGGTACCTCCGGGCCCCTGCGAAATCTACGCGGTCGACCCCAATCTGCGTGTCCCGTTCGTCTTCAACTGGAACGTGGACGTCCAGCAGGCCCTCGGGCAAAATCTCTCCTTGGATGTCGGCTACGTTGGCAACCGCGGCAACAGGTTGTTGGGGAGGACCAATATCAATCAGGCACCGCCAGGGGTAGGGTGGAACACGCCCTTGACGTTAGCCGCCGCTACAAATGATGGATACACAGTAGGCCCTCCTGGAGCCACTGACGTGGGCCTTACCCCCGGGCAGGTATGTATAGGCCAGGGTGTCGAACCCATTTATCAGTTGTGCGCGCCGAGTCCGACTCTGGAGCAGGCGGCCCTGCCGTTCACGGCACCCTGCGCCGCGAGCATCTCGGGACTCGGTGCAGCCAACGGCCCTGGTGGACCATTCAACCCGAAAAACTCCTGCTTCTCGTACCTGAGCTACATCACCATCGTTAACAACTCCTTTCATTCCAACTACAACGGCCTGCAAGTAAACTTGACCGGACGGAACTTCCACGGGTTCTCGTTCACCGCGGGTTACACTTTTTCCGCCGCTCGGGGCGATGCTTCCGGCCAAGGGACAGGCGGCAACTTCCCCACGCCGCTCAACTCCTACGGAAATGTCAACCAGCAGTTGTACACCTACACGGACTTCGACCTCCGGCATCGCTTCACCTTGTCCATGGACTACGCCATCCCCGGCAAGAAGGGTTATGGGCAGATGCTGGAAGGCTGGGCCATCAACTCTATCGTGCTCCTCGAGTCCGCAGCGCCTTGGGGTCTATCTGACGGAGGTGACGACTTCAGCGGAACCGGGGTGATTAACAGTTCGGCGGGCACGGAGGGTGAACAATGGAATTTCTATGGAAATCCAAGTGACTTCACCCCAGTCCACGGATGGACCGATACCAATGGCGGCTGGAATTCCGGCGGGCATGGCGGAGTCCCCTATTTCGCCGGCGGTGGCACGGCTACCGCTCCCACCAGCAACACGACGTGCAACACAAAGGCTGCGGCTCTCGGCCCGCTGGCGGTGGCCTCACTTCTCAGTCTCGGATGCTACGGCGTAGGTAACTCGGTCCTGATTCCTCCGGCGTACGGAAGCTACGGCACGACGTTACCGAACCTCTTTCGCGACAGAGGTTTCAGGAACTGGGACTTGTCGGTGACCAAGACTTTCACCTATAAAGAGCGGCTCAAGGCCGAGTTCCGTGTCGAGGGTTTCAACATCCTCAACCATCCCGATTTCTCCAATCCTTCCGGAGGCCCGGGAGGCGCTACCGGAGATCCTTCGGGTGGCCCACCGTTCGGCTTTTCCGGCCTCACGCCAGACACCTACAGTTCCAACCCACAGCTCGGGTCGGGCGGATCCCGCGCGATCCAGTTGGGTTTGAAACTCAGCTTCTAGGCTCGAGCACATCACAAGGACGGGGCCGGATTCATTTCCGGCCCCTTTTTTCTTTTGCAGCGGAGTCAAACCAAAATCAGTTCTTCCACAGTGCCAGTGGACGGGCGCGCCTTTCTGGTTCAGAATAAATGCTCGCAGATTGCGCAGCTAAGGAATCAGTTGTTCTAGGAGAACTTGAAAATGCCACCGGCACCAACGCCTCAACCTCAACCCGCCAAATTGCCCATCGAGGGCGTGAAAAATCTTGTCGCGGTCGCCAGCGGGAAGGGCGGCGTGGGGAAAACCACGGTTGCCGTTAACTTGGCCCTGGCGCTCAGGCGCCTGGGCGCGTCTGTTGGTCTGCTCGACGCGGACGTTTACGGTCCCAACGTTCCGATCATGATGGGCACGGACGAGCAACCGCAGGCGTTGAGCGAACGGCAGATACTTCCGGTCGAGGCGCAAGGCGTGAAGCTGATCTCGATGGGCCTGCTTAACCCGGGTGATAAGCCGATGATTTGGCGCGGACCCATGCTGCATAGCGTCATGCAGCAATTTCTGCGCAGCGTCGTGTGGGGTGAGTTGGATTATTTGATTGTGGACCTGCCGCCGGGCACGGGCGACGTTCAGCTTTCGCTGATTCAGATGGTGCCCGTCACGGGGGCGGTGCTGGTCACCACTCCGTCGGTGGTGGCGCTCGCGGATGTCCGCAAAGCCATCGAAATGTTTCGCCAGGTCAACGTGGATATTCTCGGCATCGTCGAGAATATGAGCTTCTTCAATTGCCCGCACTGCCAGGGGCGCATTGACATCTTCGGCCAAGGGGAAGGCCGGCGCATCGCCGAAGCCTACAACGTGCCGTTGCTTGGAGAAATTGAAATCGATCCGCGGATCCGCATCGGCGGCGATACTGGCGAGCCGGTTGCGCTGCTCGGGGAGGAAGCGCCCGAAGCGAAGAGCATTTACGCGATGGCGCGCGCGGTCGCGTCACGTTTGGCCCAAAAGCCGGCCGCCGCTCGCGGCTCCGTGGTGCAGATTGATTGAAGGTTTCCGGACAAGCCGTTCGCGGTTCTCGGCTCGCTGTGGATGCTGAACCGGATTGAATTTCGGTAGTGATTCAGTTTGCTGGGTAGGACAGGCACTCTCGTCTGTCCGGCGCAATGTCGCTACGGCACACCCGGACAGGCAAGAGTGCCTGTCCCACTAAGTGCTCTCGGCAGGCAAACTGACCCACTCCTCGCACTTTCCAAGATTTGCGTTTTCTGATTCCAAACAGCTAGAATTATCAACTCTGGTCATCCCTCGGAAGGGTGCCTTTCTCCACCGTGGCTCAGCCGGCAGTCGACAACCCGGAAAAGACGGGACTCGCGTATTGGATGGATCGAGTCCTTGAGGAACACTCCAAGCTCAATGGGGCTTGGGCTCCTGAATCCGTCCACGACCTGCGTGTTGCCTTGCGTAGATGCATTCTGATCGCCGGCGTAATGAGAGATCTGGATCCGGGCGCCGGCTGGAAGCCCATGCGCAAGGCTGCCAGGAACCTTTTCCGGCAGTTGGGGACATTGCGGGATGCTCAGGCGCTCGCGGAATGGGTACAAAAACTTGGTCCTCCGGACGAAGCCTCAACCGCGGCTCTCCTGGAAGAGTTGAAGGCGAAACAAGAGCAGAATCTTACCGCGGCGCAAAGCGCTGCAAAAGAATTCGACAGAAAACAATGGCGGGGCTGGTCGCGTGAACTGGCGAGCTGTTTCCGTCATGTGGCTTCGGACAAACCCGCCTGCGAATCCCTGCTGCTTGAACTCTGGGAGGCGGTTCGGGACTCACATCATCGCGCACAGAAGAATCGGAGCAGCGTTGCGTATCACCAAACGCGAGCGGACCTCAAGAAATTCCGATACGCCGCGGAAAATTTCCTTCCGTCGATGTACCCGGCGTGGGCGCCCGAATTGAAATTTCTGCAAGATTTGCTGGGCGAAGTTCACGACCTGGACGTTCTTTCGCAACTTATCAACAAAAATCAAAATTTCTCCGAGGAATCGGCTCGCGGCGTTTGGGCTACGAAAGTCCAATTGGAGCGCGCCTCCCGCCTTGAACAATATCGCGCGAAAATGGCGGGGAAGACCTCCGCGCTTTGGACTTGGCGGGAACGATTGCCGGAAGGCAGAGAATTGATTTCGGCCGGTTTGGCGAGGCTCGCCGAATGGGCGTATTTCGTCACACCCAGTTTTCCGCGCGTGCGCCGGATTGCAAGGCTGGCGTTGCAGCTTTATGATGGATTCGCGAATTGCGGATTGATTGGACCCGATTCAAACATCGAAGAGCGCTCCATACTTCACGCCGCCGCGCTGCTCCAGGAGGTGGGGCACTTCAAGAAAAAGCGGGCTCACCACAAAGAGTCGTATCGCATGATTCGAAGGATGAAGCCGCCGCTCGGCTGGACCCAGGCGGACCTTCAGCTCGTTGCCTTGCTCGCGCGCTTCCATCGCCGCGCCTTGCCCAGCTTGGATCACAAGGTCCTGACGGGATACCAGCTGCCGTTGCGCCAATCGCTCCTTCATCTGGCCGCCTTGCTGCGCCTGGCGAACGCGTTCGCCGGCAAACCATACCGCGCCGTACGGCGTCTGGAGGTGGAGAATTGCGCGGGCGTGATCGTGGTGCGGGCTGAAGGCTACACGGAATCGGATCCCCTCACGCCCAAGCTGTCCGAAGCAAAGCAGCTCCTGGAATTTACCTGTCATCGTCCCGTACACATCCTTACGCCCAGCGCCCAGATTGTAGCCCCGCGACTGGTCCAGCCAGCCTCACACAGCGACGCGGCTTGAGCTTCAAGTCCTCTAAAGGCAACATTATCATTGATTTAGGCAAGCCAACGCATTTGTAACACAGCATTAACATTTCACTCATCGGGCGTTCATCCTCCCAAAGTAATGTGCCGACGGCTTAATCAACCATCGACCTTGGGAATTCACGGTTCTTGAGGCCGGAAACGTCGCGGGGTTCGTGTCTCATAGCTGGGGAAAAAATAGAACAATCTGTGCGCCCGTTTTCACTCGGAGAGCATCGTCCATGTTGATTCCGTGTTCCTGACAGGGGCTTCTGAAGATGATGCCTTAGGCAGCGTTCGGAAGAGAACGCGCAAAGTTCGGGGGAAAAAGTTTTAAGAATTCAACAAGGAGGAAGGGAATGCGAGTATTTGCAGCAATGTGGCTGAGTATGAGTCTAGCGGCGGTGCCTCTATTGGCGAACGACGCCAAAGATGCCGGGAAAGAGGAATCGCCGAGGACGGCTGTGGCGGAAAAAGCTAAGGAAACAGCGAAGCCTGAGAATGCCGTCATCGAGAGTGAGTTGCAGGATCTTCGCAGCCTGGTGCAGAGCCAGATGCAGGAACTCGAGTCCCAGCGCGCGGTCCTGAAGGCGCAGCAATTGAAGATGGAAGCGTTGGAAGAGAAGCTGCACGGCACACCTTCAGAGCCGGTGAGCATTCCGGTCACGGCGCCGGCGGCAATTTCTGAAGCAACACCCGCCTTTGCGATTGGCGCTGCACCACGGACAATTTCCGCTTCTACTGAATCCATGCCGGCGCAGGCCGAGGAAGGATCGCCACTCCAGCTTCGCATCGGCTCGGCTTACATCACGCCTGTCGGATTCCTGGATTTTACCAGCGTGTGGCGTAGTCATGATGGAGGGAGCGGCATCGGGACGAACTTCGCCGGCATACCTATCGGCAACACGGCTCAGCCGTTTGCGGATCATTTGAGCGAATTCCGCCTCAGCATGCAGAACTCCCGCATTGGTTTCCGCGTGGACGCGATGGTCAAGGGCGCTCATGTGATCGGATACATGGAGTCGGACTACCTTGGGAACAATCCAGGAAACGTGGCCGTCAGCAGCAACAGCAACACGCTGCGTTCACGGCTGTACTGGGTAGACGTCCAGAAGGCCAAGTGGGAAGTCATGGGCGGGCAAACGTGGAGCTTGATTACTCCAGGCCGGAGTGGAATCTCCCCTCTGCCAGGGAACCTCTTCTTTACTCAAAACATCGATGTGAACTACCAGTTGGGTTTGGTTTGGGGACGCATCCCGGAACTTCGCTTTGTCGTTCGTCCCACGGACAAGGTAGCCTTTGCGGTGGCCCTCGACAGTCCGGAACAGTACGTCGGAAAGTCAGCGGGCGGGGGATCAGTAGTCTACCCGGCAGCCTTTTCCTCGTTTCCTGGCAGCCAATTGAACGACAACACCACAACGCTCTCCACGCCGAACCTTGCTCCGGATGTAATCGCCAAACTTGCGTTTGACCCGTCCAGCAAGCTGCACGTAGAACTGGGTGGAGTCGAGCGTCAATTTAAGGTCTGGATTCCAGCGACTACGACCACATTTAGAAAAACTGGCGGCGGCGGCTTCGTCAACCTGAATTTTCAATTGTTCCCGGGTTTCAGGTTGCTAACGAATAATTTTTGGAGCGACGGCGGGGGCCGGTATATCTTCGGACAAGCTCCTGATTTGATCGTAAGAAACGATGGCAGCCTCTCGCCCATCAAAGCGGGTTCCACGGTTTCAGGATTTGAGTTCACGCATCAGAATTCTCTTCTTTATGCCTACTACGGAGGCCTCTATGTCCAGAAGAACGCGACATTCGACCTTAACGGCACCACGCCCATCGGGTATGGAGTCCTCCCAACTTCCCTTACTGCTGCTACTTTGGCGACTACAGTCGGGTTGAATCAGAACCGCGCGGTTCAGGAGATAACTCTCGGTTTCAACGAGACTTTGTGGCGGGACGCCAAATACGGCGCTCTGAACTTCATGGGACAGTATTCGTTCCTGCGGCGCAACCCCTGGGTCATACCGTCCAGTGCCCCCGGTGTTAGTCCGGTCCTTTCAGAAGACAGGGAGGCGCACGTGCACATGTTGTTCTTCAACTTGCGTTACACGCTACCCGGCTCTGCTCCAACCCTCAAGTAGGACAGGCTCATGTCAATCCAATCTCCCACGGCAGCGCCGGATTATTCGGCGCTGCCCGTGAGGCCATTTTTCATAGTTACTGGGTCCCACGAGATGCAAGCCGGCTACCCGGCGGGAACCAGCTACTCCGGCCACTTGGCATTGGGATCAAAATTGATGATGGTCTGTGGCGGAGCTGTCGGAACCATTGGTCGCAGATACGGTTTGCCCGATGCTTTATGGCATGAGTAACACTGTACGAGCGTTTCTCTGTACGTAGCGGCAAACTGCACGCCGTCTTTTTTGTCGATCGCCTGTTGCAGCTTGGCCATCACGCTGTCGTCAACGGGGTCATAGATGCCCTTCAAATCCACTGAATTGCCCTCCATGTCCTTGCGGATCGGCCGAATGCGGATCGTCCATCTGATATGCTGGCGCGCTTCATTCAAGAAGAATGCCGCCAATGGCCAATTATTTGCTTTTCCGGCGAACCAAAGACAAGCGAATTGATACGCAACATCCGTCATGGTGTGAGACTGTGACGGCACAACCTCTTTAAGGTGGGCGATATCTGCTTGCATCGCGGCGATGTCATCCGCGGTGGTCTTAGTTTCAGTCTGCTCCATCGCCGCTACCGTCGGCAGTCCGGAGCGCTTCACCTTTGAAAACAAGAAACCGCCAACCAGGATCCCACATGTGAAAAGTGTTAGGCTCTTGAAAACTGCAGTCTTGGCCATCGCAAGGCACCTCGTGCGGATTTTAGCCAACCAAATATCGACACGATAATACACCTGAACGGGCCATCCGGCGTCGCTATGCGCCTAGAACGTGAGCCGCAAGGCGAACTGCATGACCCGGGGATCCTGTGCGCTCGTTATTTTTCCAAAGCTCGTTGAAGTGGGCGTATAAATACGATTCGGAATGTTGAAATTCGGGTGGTTGAAAAGGTCGAACGATTCCCAGCGGAACTGCAACCTCGTGGCTTCACTAAGCGAGAAATCCTTTTGAAGGGCCAGATCAAATGCCTGCAAGCTGGGGCCAAGCACTGCGTTGCGCGGCATGTTTCCGAAGGTGAACGCAGCGGGAACCGAAAATACCGAAGTGTTGAACCATTGCGCCGGGTCCTTCGGACCGGCATTGGGATCGCCGGAAATGTTGGGCCGCTGCGATGCCGCCAGGCCGTCGTTCGCGGGATCTGAGGAAGTATTTACGGTGAAGGGCGCGCCCGACTGAATAGTGTAATTTCCACTGGCCTGCCACTGCGCCAACATCGTGTGGATGAAGCCCGTGGACTTGTCGGCAAACGGCAGGTTGTACACGAAATTGACAACGAAGCGATGACGGTGATCGAAGCTGGAATCCCCCTTCTCGGCCGCCATATTGCGGACATCTTGTGGCAAGTTCGATTCATTCAGTGTCGCTCCCGGATCGGAGGCATCGTCAATGGAATGCGACCAAGTCCAGTTCGCGTCGAGCATCAGGCCTTTGGACATGCGGTGCGTAGCCTTCAGCGTTAGCGCATGATAAGTTGCCCAGCCATCCCAACGGATGGTATTGAATGAGCTCATTGAGGGAATCGCTCTACGCGCGGCAATGCTCCCCGCTCCCGGATTGGGCACGTTCAGAACCGTCGAACTGTCCGCCTGCACGGTTCGCGACCCGATGTAGGCGGCGGCGATCGTGGTGCTCCCGGTGATTCGTTGTTCTAGATTAGCATTCCACACTTCGTTATACTCAATTTCAAATTTGTGGTTCAGGTCGTTCCCGCCAATGGCTCCGTTGTTCGAGGCGTTCAGCATCGTGGGCGTCGAGTACGGTGGCGGCCCGTTGGTGGCGGTCGTATTGACCGTCTTGTTTATGAAGAAGGGCAGGTTTTGAGCGGCGTTCGTTATCACGCTATACGCAGCCTGATTTGGATAGATGCCCGCTCCCGCACGAATAACAGTTTTCGAAAGCCCCCAGGGATTCCACGCCACACCCAGCCGTGGGGCAAACCTGAAGTTCGCCGGCTCCAGTAGGCTTCTGTTATAGCCCGCAGCTGCCGAGGTGACGACGGGAATTCGGATTAGCGAAAGCAGAGGGTTCGGACTCAGCGTGGTAGAGTCGCTGGGGACGATAAACCGTGCGGTATTCACCCCGGGGGTCGCGTCTAATATTGAAATCCCGTCAATGATTGACATCCCATTGAGACGGTCAACCATATTTTGGTTGTATTCGTAACGAATCCCTGCATCTACCTTCAAGTTGGGTGTAACTTCCCAGCTATCCTGAACGTAGAAGTGGGCCCAATTCGTATAGGAGTCCAAATTCGCGCGGCCGATGCCGACCGTCCCGGTCGTTGGAAACCCCAGCAAGAACTCCGCAAAAGAGTTCCCGCCTGTGTTGGCAGCACCTGAGCCAGTCAGGGAGGTCCAGCGGTTTGTGAATGCAAATGTTCCGCGCGCATTATTTGGGTTTGCAGGCTGGAAATCGAAGTGGAACCAATAGGCGCCGAATTTTAGAGTGTGCCTTCCACGGTGCCAAACAACGTTGTCGTAGAGCTCAAAATCGTGATTGTTACGGGTGGTGAAAAGAACCGGGTCACCCGCGGTGGCAAACGTGCCGCCGAAGGAAACATTCGGGTATCCCATATCCAACGCGCTCGGTGCGATACCTTGGAGCCCGCTCAAAGCAGCAAAATCAACTCCTGAATTGGGACTGGTCTGTCCACCATTGACGTGCATCCATCCAAAGCGGAATTCGTTCAGCAGGTTTGAGTTGAATACGTGGGTCCAGCCGGCCACCAGATTGACTGTGTGTGTCCGTAGGTTTCTTCCGAAGCCCGGCAGCAATGTCTCGTTCAAAGCTCCCGACCCGTATGGGTCAAACTGATTGGCATCGAACACCGAAACGCGAACATAGGAAGTGTTGTTTTGGGTGAATTGATGATCGAGACGGGCACTATACTCATTGACTCCTATGCTCTGCGATGAAGTGGAAAGGAGATTACCCTGAGCGTTTCCGGGTCTGTTTTCACGCGGGATCTTCGCGAGCAAAGCCACTGCTACGGGATCAAACCGCGTACTCGGAATTACATAATTCCCCTGACCATCGGTTGGAAACGGTGTTCGCGTCCCGCTGCTCGGATCGTAGATAGTCGCGCCCGCCGGGAAAACACCCAGGCGCATGGCATCCGTCGGTACAAAATATGCTTGGGTGAGAGACTTGCGTACTCTCTGGCCCTCATAACTGAGAAAGAAAAATGTCTTGTTCTTCGTGATCGGTCCTCCCAGACTCGCGCCGAAGTCATTCTGGCGAAAGGCAGGAATGGGCGCCGTCGCTGAATCAAAAAAGTTCTTGGCGTCGAAAATGTTGTTTCTTACGAACTCAAACGCACTACCGTGAAAACTATTCGAGCCCGACTTCGTGACCACGTTGATAACCGCACCGGATTTTCCGCCAAATTCCGGTGCATAGGAGGTCTTCGAAATATTGAATTCCGAGATAGAATCAATCGATGGGGCGATGACCATATTGTTGAAGTGCTGGTCGGTCACTGAAACGCCGTCCACCAGGTAGAGATTGTGGCCGCTGCGTTGCCCGAGGACGTTCACCAGCGTGCCGGCCTGCTGCAACGCGTCGCCGCGGGTGCCTCCCGGCGGACGGACAACGCCCTCACTGAGCATCGCGAGGTCCAGGAACTGGCGTCCGCGGAGCGGTAATGCCATGACTTGATCGTGCTGGATCACGTCCTTAATCTCTGCCGATTCCAACTGGACCTCGGCGCCAGACGCTTCCACGGTCACTACGTCGGTCTGCTGGCCGACTTCCAGGCTGAAATCGTGGCGCAGTTGGTCCCCTATGTGCACTTCGACATTAGAAAGGACGGACTGCTTGAAACCCTGCGCATTCGCCGTCAGTTTGTATACGCCGATCGGCAACTGCCCAAATAAATACTCTCCCGAGTCGTTGGTGACGGACGTGTACTTGAGTCCGGTGGCAGTTTGCTCAGCGACGACAGTTGCTCCCGGCACGAATCCGCCTGAAGCATCTCTCACGGCGCCGCCCATCTCACCGGTGTTCATCTGTCCGAATGCGGGCGGCCTGCAGACCATCAAGCAGCCGATGAGGGCGATTGCAATGTAGGCGCGACTTGCCATTTGTCGCAACCGATTCACCCGTTTCGGGGCGTAAAATTTTGTGGAAATCGCTGCACCCACGACAACACCCATGAATAACCGCACAGCACAGCCACTTTGAATGTGGTGTTTCGAGGCTACAATGGGTTGGCGTTTGCTGCTGTAAGGATGTTGTAAAAAGCCCCGAACTGTGAAGGCATGGAAATCCGCGACCTCAGACTGGCCCTCGGTGGGGTGCGAGAGGGTGCCTAACTCACAGACTCGATGCGCTTTAGCGGCGTAAAGCGGTCATGAAGAAACCGCCTCGTGGACTGCGGGGTCTACGCTCCTGACAGCCAACTGTGAACAAGGAAGGTGCAACGTAAACGTGCTTCCGCGTCCCGGCACGCTCCGCACAGATAATTCTCCCTTCATCGCTTCCGCAATGCTCCGAGCTAGAGGCAGCCCCAGGCCGGTGCCATGAATTTGTGCAGCCGCCACGTGAGGGCTGCGATAGAAGGGTTCGAAAATATGCGGCAAATCCGCCGAGTCTATCCCGATACCGCGATCCGAGACACTGATTTGGATTTCCTTACCGCTCAATCCGTGCTCGGTGAGCCTTGCTTGAATGCCGATCCAGCGCCGCTCGCTGCCATATTTCAGTGCGTTGGTGATCAGATTTTGCAGGCATTGTGAAAGGGCTGAGAGATCACCGGTAACTCCCGGCAAATTCGGCTCGATTTCCTGTTCCACCTTGAACTTAGCTTCGTGAATTAGCCCGGCCGTATTGGAAAGCGCTGAATCGATTATTTCCGTGACCGTGAGGGGCCGCAAACTATATCGCTGGTGGCCCTCGCGGATCGCCGCGAAGAGCAGAATCTGTTCCACCATTTCAAAAAGCTTCCTGGCTTGGTTCCCGATGACGGCTCCGTACTGCGCCAACTGTTGTTTTCCCTCCACCACGCCGTGCGCGATATTTTCCGCCGCGGAGCTGATGACCGTCAGTGGCGTGCGCAGTTCGTGCGAGACCGCGGTGACGAAATCCATCTGCAGCTTGGCGAGCCTTTGCGCGCGCGTGCTGGTGATTATCAGGATCGCCATGCTGATTACCAGCAAAAAAAGAACGCCAAAACCAATCGCCAGATCGCGGCGGTGTGAGTCCGCGACGAACGCCCCCAACGCTCCGCCTCTCCGATGCCGCACCACCAAGCGCCAGTCCTGGTCCTCCCCAACGTCGCGCAGCAGGGGGAACCACGTGATTCCAACCGATGCGGCAGGTCCTTTGTTTTGCGAGGGAGTGTGAAAAATGTGAATGGGTGATCCGAGAGCTTGACCTTGCAGCCGCCCAAAAATGTTCATCGTTCCGTCTGCGTCAAGGACCTCTTGATCGCCAAAGCCTTGATCCGAAGAATAGATCGGATGCGTGGGCTTATTCCCACCAACCACAGCAACCTGATAATCGAGTCCCTCCGTCCCGCGAAAATATCGCTGGGCGAGGTCTGGAAGAATATGGTCTCGAACATCCTGGCCGTTCAACGCGACCACGATCCAATCCACAGTGCGGCGGTTCGCTCCCTGGTGATCGCCGGAAGCGGAAGCATTGCGCGCGATCGGACGCACGAGAGCCGGGATGGTCGGTTCAAACTGCCAGTCCGCTAACGCGCCGCCCGCATAGAAACGATCGGCGAATTCCCTGTCCGAGGCCTGCGCGGGAGTGGCGGCCGAAACGAATTTCGAGGATGCGAGCTGCAGCGCTCCGTCCAATTCCGAGAAATTTTCCGGCCACTCGCTTTGCTCAAAGCGCTGTTTTGATGGATCAAGGCGCATCGTTTTGGCGCCGGGAGTTTCGTCGAATTTCAAAACGTAGACGCTGGAAACCAGATCTGGATGCGCCGTCGACTTTTTCCACTCCTCGAACCGCCGCACGTATTGATTCCAATCGTCCTGCGCGCCAGCTCCCGGTTCGACGCGCATGGCGATGCAGATTTCAGAAAAATCGCGGAAGAAATCAAGATGCCAATTGATCATGGACATTTGCAGGCTGTCCGCAAGCCGGAGGCTGGTGGCTTCGCTGACCTGGTTGCTCCAGCGATATTGCAGCACTCCCAATACGATCACTACGACCACGGCCAGAACAATCATGCCGGTCGTAAAAGCGCGCTCTTTGATTGGTAATTTCATGCTGTCCTGGAGCATTCCACCCGCTGAAAGTTAGTTAGAATCGAAAAACGCAATATCAAGTTTATACGCCAACACGCGATCGGTCGCAATTCCAAGCTGCGGGAGTGAAACGTAAATCGGCGTTGAGCAACCCCTCCTGCCCGAGATCGTTACGGTTTAAACTTATAGCCGAGCCCCTGTACGGTGAGGATAAATCTTGGCTGTTTGGGATCTTCTTCCAGTTTTTGGCGCAAGCTGGCCACATGCACGTCCACGGTGCGCGTGTACATGTCGGCGCTATATCCCCACACTTGCTTCAACAGGTCTTCGCGCGAAAGTGTTGCGCCGCGATGTTCGATGAAATATCGAAGAAGTTGGAATTCACGCGCCGACAAATTCACAACCATTCCATCGCGGGTCGCTTCCGTTCCCACAAGGTCCACATGAATCGATCCGAAATCAAACTCGCCGGTCTGCGCGACGGGGCGGATGGGCGCGCGCCTGAGGAGCGCCTCGACGCGGGCCATAAGCTCCAGCATGTTAAATGGCTTCGTGACGTAATCATCAGCGCCGATTTTCAGCCCGTTGATCTTGTCACTGGTTTGTCCGCGAGCCGTCAACATCAGAATCGGAGTAATGAGGCCAGCTTCGCGAATCTCGCGGCATATCTCAAACCCGCTTCTGCGCGGCAGCATGACATCCAAAATGATCAAATCAAATGGAATCTGAGTCGCCTTCTCGAATCCCTCATCTCCATCGGCTGCGCATTCCACCGCGTATCCTTCGTTTCGCAGGCGATCGCCCACCGTCATTTGCAACGCCTCTTCGTCTTCCACAAAGAGCACGTTAGCGCGCATGGCGAATTACCCCCGTCGATTTGGACGCCTTCCGCCGCGCGGAAGAGATTCCGAATTTCCGCTGCTCACACGAAGGACAACTCATATTCATGCACGGTTTCAAGCGCTTTGTCCGTAAAGATAAAGTTATGCCTCAACCGATTCTTGACACTCTTTCTCGCCCGGTGCTAGCCTGATGACATTACCACAGCCTCTTCGCTTTCAGAGGGGCGACAAATGAATCCCGGCCGCGCTACAACACGTCAGCTGGCAGCCTGCTTCCTCTTGTCGGCAGTGTTGATTCTAGGCATCGTTCAGTGGAGCTTCCTGCCTGTATTGATTCAGAGCCCTACGTTCTCGGGCCGACTTGCTGTGGACGTATCGCCGGGTCACACATCAAAATTTGCAGCGCCTTCCAAATTTCTGCTCGGAAATTCCCTGCGGCCTTGTTTGAAGCAAGCGAACGTCGCCGTGATGCAAACCTCGGCCTGCTTTTTCTATCGGGCGGAAGAATCATCTTTCACACACGACGACCGGTTTTTCCCCCATCGCCAGCTGCGATCGCCACCCTCCGCTTAACGCGCGCGGGGAACTCCCCGCAGACGGTTACTTTTTGACATAGATTCAGTCTTATAATTCCTGACGTCGTCCGGCCTCGACGAGGTAATCCACATTTCGCAGATATTTCTCTCTCGAATGAGTGTAGAGGCGAAAAAGTCTGGATGAGTCAGAAATGATCGCTATGAGAGCGATCCGATGAACAGATATCTTGAGATTTCGGAGGTGACACAATGAGGCTCACGAAGGCGCGAGCGCTCTTGTCTTTATTGCTTCTGGCCGGATTTGTGGCGGGGTGCGGGGGCGCGCATAAGGCTGCTGCAGATGACACCGCGAACGCGCCAACTGCCGCCGTTGTGAGAGTGACGCGGCGAAACATTTCTGACAGCCTGGAGATTGCATCGGAATTTCAGCCCTTCCAGGAAGTCGACATCTACGCAAAAGTCTCCGGCTACATCCACAAACTCAACGTGGACTATGGGACGCATGTCAAACAAGGACAGGTCCTGGCGGTATTGGAAATTCCGGAATTGCAGCAGCAACTCCAACAGGATGAAGCTTCGGTCCGGCGCAGCGAACAGGATCTGGCGCGCGCTCGCGAAGAACTCAACCGCGCCCAATCGGCTTACACCGTCGCGCATGTAACCTACACGCGGCTGGCCGACGTGCAGAAATCCCGTCCGGAACTTGTCGCTCAACAGGAAATCGACGTGGCGCAGGGAAAAGACCTGGAGGCTGGCTCCAACGTGTCCTCGGAGAAGGCCGCGCTTGCCTCCGCCGAACAGGGCTTGCTGGTTGCCAAGGCGGCACTCGGGAAAGACCAGGCGATGTTCGACTATGCGCGCATGACGGCTCCCTTCGACGGGATCGTGACACAGATCTACGCGTACACGGGCGCGCTGCTTCCCGCGGGAACGGCCTCCAATAAGAGCGATTCGGGGCTTTGCCGCCTGGCGCAAAATAATCTCTTGCGACTTGTGATTCCCGTTCCCGAAAGGGCCGTGCCGGACATTCATCTCGGCGAGACCGTTGCCGTGACCGTATCCGGAACAAAGAAAGGGTTCGACGGGAAAATTATTCGTTTCAGCGGTCAGATCGACCCGGCAACGCGAACCATGCATACCGAGGTGGATGTCCCCAATCCAAAATACGAACTGGTGCCCGGAATGTACGCCTCAGTAAAGATTCCGCTCCATTCCGTTGCAAATATTTTGACTGTGCCCGTCCAAGCTGTCCTGTCTGCGGGCGAAGGGAAAGGCACCGTGCTGGTTGTGGACGGCAGCGACAAGATCGAAAGCCGCAGCGTGACGCTCGGGCTGCAATCCGCAACGGAAGTCGAGATTACTTCGGGCCTTCAGGAGAACGAGATGGTTGTCTTTGGCGCCCAAGGGCAATACAAACCAGGCGAAGTAGTTTCACCCAAAATTGTTCAACCATCTGGAAACGAATAGGAGTCTGCGATGCCATCCTTCGCGGTTCGACATCCTTACCTGCTTCTTGTGGTTTGCTTGTTTGTGTGCGTGCTTGGGCTGACCAGTGTGGCCCGCATGCCGGTGGATATGTTCCCGCCGATCAACATCCCAGTAGTTCTCGTGGCCACCTTTTATAGCGGGATGCCCCCGCAGCAGATTGAGGCTGATATTACGGACACCTTCGAACGTTTTTTCACGCTCGCCAGCGGAATCGACCATATGGAGTCGCGGTCGATGACCGGAGTCAGCCTCATTAAAGTCTACTTCCAGCCCGGAACGGACGCCAATGCCGACGTGACGCAGATCTCCAACCTGGCCATGGCGGACCTCCGAAGGCTTCCGCAGGGCACGCTTCCGCCCGTGGTCATGAAAGTGGATGCTTCAAGCCTGCCGGTATGCCTGCTGACGGTTTCGGGAGAAGGGCTCGACGAAACTCAGCTTCACGACTACTTGCAATACCAAATTCGAAACCAGATTGCCGGTGTTCCCGGCGCGACGGTCCCCCCGCCCTACGGGGGCAAATACCGGCAGATCATGGTTTATGTGGACCCGCTGAAGCTGCAGGCTCATCAGCTGAGTCCTATGGACGTCGTCCGCGCGACCAACTCCTCGAATTTGATATTGCCCGCGGGTGACGTTCGGATTGGGCCGATGGATTACAACATTTATACCAATGCGCAGGTTGCGGATGCGCAGAGCCTGAACGACATTCCTCTGAAAACCGAAGGTCAGAAATCAGTTTTTCTTTCCGATGTCGGCAAAGCAACGGACGGTTCCGCCATGCAATACAACATCGTACGCGTGGACGGCCAGAAGTCTGTTTACGTGGCGGTGCAGAAACAAGGCGGAGATACGAACACCATCGCGGTCGTGGACGGGATCAAAAATGCGATCCAATCTCTGCGTGATATTCCGTCTCAGCTCAAGGCCCATGTTGTCTTTGACCAGTCTCTGTTTGTCAAGCAAGCGATTTCGACGGTGGTTCGCGAAGGAAGTATTGGACTGATTCTGACCGCGGTTATGGTCTTGGTTTTTCTTGGAGCTTTCCGGGCCATGGTGGCCGTACTGCTTTCCATTCCGCTGTCCGTCATGATCGTGTTTTTCGTGCTGTACACGGGGAATCGGTCGATTGACAGCATGGTGTTGAGCGGGTTGGCGCTGGCCTTCTCCCGCCTCATCGACAACTCTGTCGTGGTCCTCGAGAATATCTATCGCCATATCGAACACGGCGAGGACCCGGGCACAGCAGCGGTGCGAGGCGCCAACGAAGTCGTACTTGCGGTTCTGGCGATCACGCTCATCGCCGTAGTGGTGTTCTTCCCCGTGACGTTCCTATTTGGAGTGAGCAAGTATTTATTCACGGCCTTGGCTCTGGCGGTCGTGATCGCGCTGTTTGGTTCCTATTTTGTGGCGGTTACCCTTGTGCCGCTTTTCAGCGCCCGGTACCTTAAGGCACTCGGAGGGCACGAAGGAAGTGAGGGCTCGGCGGAAAGTTCGTGGATGGCAAAATTCCATGGGAAATTCAACGCAAAATTCGAGCAGTTGCTGAACTTTTACGAACGCTGGGTTCGCAAGGCGCTCGACCGCCCCCGAGAAGTTCTATATGCATTCGGCGCCTTATTTCTTTTGAGTTTTCTTCTTTATCCGCTCATCGGCGTCTCGTTCTTTCCCAGGACAGACGCGGGGCAATTCATAATTAATGTGAAGGCGCCAACCGGCACTCGCATCGAAATGACGGAGAAGTACGTGAAAGAGGTTGAAGGAATCGTACACGATGTGGTCCCGCCTGCGGAGTTGAACACCGTCGTTTCCAACATTGGTGTTATGGCTGACCTTTCCGCTCTTTTTACACCTAACTCCGGGATGCATACGGCTTTCGTCCAAGTGGGTTTAAGGGAAGATCACCGCGTCAGCAGCTTCGAGTACATGAACCGGGTGCGCGATCACGTCGCCAGGGAGCTCCCCGAGTTGCGGACGTACTTTCAATCGGGCGGATTGGTGGATTCAGTTCTGAACCAAGGGGCCCCGGCGCCCATCGACGTCCAGGTAAGCGGGGCGGATTTGCAAACCGATGACCGCATCGCCGAGGATTTTGCACGGCAATTCAGAGCGTTGCCCGGAGTCTCTGACGTGTACGTTCCTCAGGACATGGACTACCCCGCGTTGCAAGTAAATGTAAATCGGGAACGAGCCAGTCAACTCGGGTTGGATCCGAGGGAAGTGATAGACAACCTCATCACCTCGCTAACATCAGACGCCATGATCGCGCCGAGTTACTGGGTCGATCCGAAGAATGGGAATAATTATTTTGTGACCGTGCAGTACCCGGAAAACCAGGTGAAGTCCATTGAAGACTTGAAGGCGATGCCTCTTCACGCTCCCAGCTTGAAGCTGCCGACATACTTGAACCAAGTCGCCGACGTCAAGCTCGGCGTTTCTCCGACGGAAGTGGACCACTATCAGTTGCAGAGGAGCATTGATGTTTACGTGGCGCCGTCCGGCGAAGATCTTGGGAGAGATGCGGAAGAGATATCCAAGATTATTGCGGGCACCCGTCTGCCGCCGAACATTCGGGTTAATCTTCGAGGATTGGTGGTCACGATGCAATCCTCGTTCAAGAGTTTCGGCTTCGGGCTGCTGCTCGCGGTGCTCCTGGCATATTTGGTTCTCGTGGCGCAATTTACTTCCTTCACCGATCCGTTCTTGATCATCCTGGCCGTTCCCACTGGGCTGATTGGTGTGATCGTGACGCTTGCATTGACGCACACAACTTTGAACATCCAGTCGCTGATGGGCGTGGTCATGCTGCAAGGCATGGTGGTGTCAAACAGCATCTTGATCGTGGACTTTGCAAATGTGCTGCGCAGTGAAGGACACAGTGTGCGCGAGGCGGTCGCGGACTCGTGCCGTATCCGCTTGCGGCCGATTCTGATGACATCACTGGCCACGATCGTCGGACTATTACCCATGGCGCTCAAACTCGAAATAGGCAGTGAGGCCTACGCTCCGCTGGCGCTTGCCATCATCGGCGGGCTGACGTCCTCAATCGTGTTGACGATTTTTGTAGTCCCCGCCGCTTACCTGCTGATCTACCAACGCAGGGAAGCGTCAAGCGTAACCATTGCCCCCGAGGAGGCGCGATAATGCGGCGTCATCTGTTGTTCTTCTTAGCGCTTCTCACCGGCCTTTGGTTTGGGGCCGTTCCTTGTAGAGGGCAGGTTAGCCAGAGTCTGAGTCTGCCGGAAGCGGAACAAATTGCCATCCAGAATCATCCGCAGATTCAGGCCGCGACATATTTGGCCTCAGCAGCCGCAGCGCAGGTTACCGAGGTGCGTTCCGCGTATTATCCACAGGCGTACGGAAGCTTCACTGGAGTCGAGGCGGAACACAACAGCCGTGTCGCCGCGGGGGGGCTGAACAATCCGATCATTTACGACCGGTTTGCGGAAGGCTTTACCGTCGGCCAGTTGGTTACCGATTTTGGACGGACCTACGAGCTTGTCAAAAGTTCGAATCTGCGCGCTCGGGCTCAGCAGGAGAATGTCGCAACGACGCGCGCTGGCGTTTTGCTGCGCCTGAACCAGGCCTACTTTGCGGCTTTGAAAGCGCAGGCTGTTCTCCAGGTCGCCGAGCAAACCGTCAAGTCGCGACAGCTGGTTGCCGACCAAACCAGCGCCTTGCAGAAGAGCAATCTCAGATCAGGGCTGGACATGAGTTTCGCGAACGTAGACTTGGCGCAGGCGCAGCTTTTATTGATCCAGGCGCAGAATGATGTCCAAGCTTCCTATGCGGAGCTTTCCAATGCCCTCGGCTATTCAGATCAGCGGACATTCCATTTGGCCGAGGCGCCCATGCCCGCTTCTCCGCCGTCCGACTTTCTTCCCCTCAGCCAAGAAGCCCTCCAAAACCGGCCGGAACTGATTGGCCAGGGTCTTAGCGTCAAATCCGCACAGAGCTTCGCCAGTGCGGAGCGGGACCTCTGGCTTCCAACGATCTCCGTGCTCGGCACTACCGGACTTATTTCGTATCGGCAAGATACGCTGGACAGCCGCTATGCCGCGGCAGGATTCAATGTCAATGTTCCCATTTTCAACGGGCGCCTCTTCTCAGCCCGCCGCGCAGAAGCGAGCTCGATCGCCCAGGCTCAGGAACAGTACCTTAGGGATCTTCAAAACCGCATTGTGCGCGATGTTCGCACGGCCTGGCTCAACGCCAACTCCGCCTTTCAACGTCTGGCGGTGACCGAGCAACTTCTGAATGAATCGACACAGGCTTTCGAGCTGGCCCAATCCCGGTACGGGCTGGGGTTGAGTTCAATCGTCGAGCTGAGCCAAGCTCAGTTGAATAAGACGCAGGCGGAAATCGCAAGAGTCAGCGCTCAGTATGACTACGAAGGCCAGATCGCATTTTTGAACTACCAGTTGGGCCGAATGCAGTAGAGACAGCGTCGATTTAAGGACTGGGATGTCCGCTGTGATTATGATCGTTTTGATGCTGAATATTCCTACAAAGAGGAGAACCGGTGGAAAACCACTAGTTATGGTATTTTGAGTCTGTTGCCGATGTCAAAAGTTTCATCCGCCAGGCGCAGGCGCTTTGTCCAGCAAGACCGTTACCAACCATTCTACGCAGTCCCAGGCAACCTCTTCGTTTATGCCCGAGTCTGAAGATTCAAGAGGCTTCCAGAATCATGCTTAGGAGGGGAAAAATCAACGAGCCAAACATTCGCTCGTGTCATCCTCATATTCTTGGCGTCAATGGCGTTCTCTGCCGAAGCTTCCTGGGCTTGCTCCTGTTCCCGACTTGCGCCAGGCGCGTGTCCCGGCTTTAGAGAAGCCGGCACCAACTTTGTTGGAACAGTGATCGATATCGAAAACCCCCCAGATGAACAGAGAGGTGCGGACCAAACGGGCCTGTCCCGCTACCGGTTTCGAGTCGATGAGAACATTATCGGAGTTGACTCGAAGGAAGTGGATGTTTATTCGGGACGAGGGGGTGCGGACTGCAGCTATCATTTTCAACGTGGGGAATCCTACTTTGTAAATCCCTATGCAAAGGATGGACGCTTCTTTGCGACGATATGCAGTGATACTCAACCCACTGCAGATGCTGAACCCCTGCTCTCAGAACTGCGGGCGCGCAGGGACGGCAAGAAATACGCTTCCCTTTACGGTGTCCTGCGAAGGACATAGCAACCGTACGGTTGGACCTCCTATGAGCATTACGACCGCCCGCTTCCTGGCGTTACCGTGGAGTTACACGGCGAGAACCATTTGCTCTCCACGCAAACCGACCAAAATGGTGTCTATCGATTCTACGAAGTCCCTGCGGACAAGTATCATTTTGCGGCGGCACAACCGCCAAACCTTGAACTCGCACAAACCATACTGAGCGATCCGCTACCACCCATCGCGATTCCTGACCATGCGTGCTACCAAGAAGACATTGATGCGCTTCCGACTGGTCGAATCCGCGGGCGAGTCATCGGACCCGATGGTATGCCGCTGGAGAATGCGGATGTGGCGCTTTTCAGAAAGGACCGTTACAAGGAAACGGACATGGGCTGGTGGGAGTTTCAAGATGCGGAAAAGGGTTACTTTGAGTTTGACCATGTGACGCCAGGCACGTACGTGGTCGTTTTCCATAATTCAAATAGGGCTGACCCAGACATTCCGTATTCGCGGTCATTTTACCCTGGTAGGCCGGACTTGGAGACGGCCTTGCCGATAACTGTAGAAGAAGGTCAGCAGATTTTAGATGCGGACATCCATGTAATTAGCGGACCTCCCACCCGTCTGCTTACTGTTCGCGTGAACTGGTCAGAAAGTCCGACGCCGGATGATGTTTATGTGACTGCCAGGGCAAACGCGGGTGACAATCCACTTGCTAAGAAACTGTCTCCTGGTGTTTATCAGCTCACTCTATTTCGGGGCGTGCTCTACACAATCTTCGCTGAGCAAGACTGCGGCCTGCGATGGGAAGGAAACACGGGAATCCCTATCGGGGGCCGAGAGTCCGGACGAATCGAAATCAACGGATCCGATAATCGGACAGCAGAGATAACGCTTTCACTGAAGGATAAGACTTGCAAACCTTATCCCGCCCATTAGCCTGCCTGTCGTCTGTTACCGAGACAATTCATATCGGGCGCGACGAACTAACCTGTTTGTGTGTGATTCGGTTGCCCAACCCGATTTCCCAAGTGGCTCCCGTGTATTCTTTTGAGCAATTTGACGAACCGGTTCTTCGGACCCTGTTTTGTGTAGGTCCAGTTAAATAGGATTCTCAAAACCTGGCGCACTACCGTGTTCGGCATTTGCTTGACAGCCGGATTTCGCGCGCCCTATCCTCATGAGTGCGGGCTCCACGCTTCACCTGAAGCGTTCAGCGTAAAAGTAGAGCCCGCACCCTACGCCCGTGAAGATCGCGATCGGTTCCGACCATGCCGGCTTCGAGTACAAGGAGAAAATCAAGATTCTCCTGGCTGGACTGGGCCATGAGGTCCGGGACTTTGGCACGTTCAGCGCGCAGCCGGTCGATTATCCCTTGTTCATCCGCCCAGCGACGGAAGCTGTAGCGCGAGGCGAATGCGAGCGCGGCATCGTGCTTGGAGGTTCGGGCAACGGCGAAGCAATCGTTGCGAATAAGGTTCACGGCGTTCGCTGCGCGCTGTGTTGGAGCATCGAAACTGCGCGGCTGGCGCGTGAACACAACGACAGCAACGTGCTTTCGCTGGGCCAGCGAATGTTACCGGAAGAACTGGCTCTCGAAATTGTGAAGGTATGGCTGGTCACGCCGTTCGCAGGCGGGCGACACGCCCGGCGTATCGCGATGATCGAATGACGATTGTCGTTTACAACTGCAACGGCGGAAGCGCGTTTCTGCACTATGCCTCATGAGAATTTCGAATACTATTCCAGCGCGCCATGTTGTTGCATGAACAACAACTACCTTCTTGTGCATTGAAACTTTCCACCCCAGAGATGACCATGGATCTGACCATACCTGAAACCGAGGAAGATAGTCTCCACGGAACTTAGTTGTCAGGGAAACGCGCCCTGTAACTAACAGTCGGTTCTCAGCGAGTGGATTGCGAATCGAGTTCCCCCTGGGTAAATGCAACGATGATGAAGCACGGCACCTTGGCCCGCCAGGAACTAGCTCGTTGGCGCCATCACCCCGAACCCAAACGCGATTAACGGTTCTTCTGGCGATTTTGATTGCCACGAGCGCCTTGGCCGTGTACGCCTCCGCGATCCACAATGGTTTCGTTAATTATGACGACCCGGATTACGTTACGACAAACCGCCACGTTCTGCAGGGGCTCAATCGAGCAAACGTAGTCTGGGCGTTCACCGAGAGTTACGCCGCAAACTGGCACCCTCTCACGTGGATTTCGCACATGGCGGATGTCCAGATGTTCGGGAGCAACCCTGCGGGACATCACTTCACGAGCATCCTGTTGCATGCATTAAACGCCGTGCTGGTGTTTCTGCTTTTGAACCGCGCCACGGGCCAAACTTTCCGTAGCGCCGCGGTGGCCGCACTGTTCGCATTGCACCCGCTCAACGTGGAAGCGGTCGCCTGGATTGCGGAACGAAAGTCGGTGCTCTGCACAACATTTCTTTTGCTCGCGCTCTGGGCCTATGGCTGGTATGCGGGCAAGCCGGGCGTCTGGCGCTATCTTTGCGTGGCGGCCGCGTTCGCGCTGGGGTTGATGGCCAAGCCCCTGATCATTACCTTGCCGTTCGCCATGCTGCTCTTAGACTATTGGCCACTGAAAAGATTTCCGGGCACAACTGAAAAAAACAAACCGCTCCCGTATTTCCGCACGTTCCTTTCGCTACTTGCCGAAAAGATTCCTCTCCTAGCGTTGGCTGCAGGCAACGCGTGGATCACCATATACGCACAGCATAAGGGAGGCGCGCTGGGCTCGTCTCTCGCGCTGCCGCTCGGTTGGCGGCTCGAGAACGGCATTTTTTCTTACATGGCATATCTCGGCAAAGCGATTTGGCCGACTCGGTTGGCGGTCTTTTATCCGCATCCGGAGAATACTTTGGCTTGGTGGAAGGTTTTCGCGGCGCTGGTCGTGCTCACTGGAATCACTGCGCTCATTTATCGCTTCCGGGAAAGGCGCTACTTGCTAACCGGGTGGCTTTGGTATCTGGGAACCATGGTTCCGATGATTGGGATCGTGCAAGCCGGGCGGCAGGGTATGGCTGACCGCTATGCGTACGTTCCATTCCTCGGATTATTCGTCGCGGCAGTTTGGCTTGTGGCGGATTCATCCACGCATCTACAACGAAGCAGGAAATTTCTGGCGGGCGCTTTTGTATTGCTGTTGGGTTTCTACGCCTATTTGACGCACATCCAAATCGGATATTGGTGGAACAGCTACACGCTTTTCAGCCATGACCTCGCCGTAACTACGGACAACGGCATTGCGGAAAACAATCTTGGCGCGGCCTATGTGGAGCTCGGATTTCCGCAGCTCGCAATAACGTACTTTGAAACCTCGGTCAGGCTTCTCCCGGAATACTCGACCGCTCATTACAATCTTGGCGTCTCGCTCCAGGGCCAAAACCGGCGGGAGGAAGCCGCGCGCCAGTATCAACTCACAATCGCGGAAACAGCAGACTCGATCGAGGGGTCTCAATCCCACAACAATCTCGGCGTCATACAAATGCAGGCGAGCAATTTCGATGCGGCGCTCGTTGAGTTTCGAACGGCGATCGCTCTCAATCCCTTCGAGCAGAATAGCTACATCGGCCGGGGCATGATCGAGATGCAATCGCAGAATCTGAGTGCTGCCATTGGTGATTTTTCTCGAGCCACTGAAATTGCGCCGTCCCCTCATGCGTGTGTTTTGCTCGGACGCGCCTTAGAAGACAGCGGCGACTTGGGTCGAGCTGAGAGCGCGTACGCCGCTGCCTTGCAATTGGCGCCTGAAATGGCGGACGCACGGAATCGCCTGGAGGCGCTGCGCAATCGGACTGCGAAGTAGCTTCGGGCAATTCTTTGTGTGGGAGCTGTGGCGCCAGCAAATTCCTGAAGAGGAATCGGGGTTCCGGAGGAGCGGCTGCGATCGGGAACAGGTTTCTAATCGACAGGCGGCAGTTTGGAAACGTCCCAGCCGCCGCCCAGCGCTTTCACCAGGAGAACGCTGGATGTCATGCGGCGTGTGAGGAGATCTACGGCAGTCCTTTGATTGGAAAGCGCGACGCTTTGCGCCGTGATGACGGTCAAATAGTTGTCGAGTCCGCCTTTGTAGCGATTGACAGATTGATCGAGCGAGCGCTCGGCGGCGGCGACCGCAGCGTCTTGCGTTTTAGCTTCTTCGTCGAGAACGCGAAGGTCGGAGAGAGAGTCTTCCACTTCCTGGAATGCCCTCAGAACTGCCTCCTGATAAGAAGCCACTGTCCCATCGTACGCGGCCATCGCTTGATCGGAAATCGCTCGCCGGCGTCCGGCGTCGAATACGGTCTCAAGAGTGGACGCACCCACCGACCAAAGCGCGCTCGGCCCTGCCAGCCAGGAAGTGAAATGACCGCTCTCGAAACCGTCAATCGCGTTGAGTGTGATCAGGGGGAAGTAGGCAATCTTGGCCAGGCCGATTTGAGCGTTGGCTTCCTCGACGCGCCTTTCCGCGGCGGCGATGTCGGGGCGCCGCTCGAGCAACTCCGACGGCTGGCCGGGCGGAATCGCGGGCGGAAGCACGGCCGACGGAGCAGGAGGCAAACTGAACGTGGAAGCCGGCTCTCCGATCAAGACCGCAACGGCATGCTCGAACTGGTCGCGTGCGGCCGTAATATCGATGTCCTGCGCGCGCGTCTGCTCAAGTTGCGTCGTGGCCTGCTCGACGTCTTCCTTCGAAGCAAGCCCGCCTTGAAACCTGTTTTGGGTCAGCTCCAGGGCCTTTTCGAACGCCGCGACCGTCGAATCAAACAAATCCTTCTGCGCATCCAGGCCGCGAAGAGTGAAATAATCCAAAGCGAGTTCCGCATGGAGACTCAAACGAACGGTCTCCAAATCTGCCGCACTTGCTTGGGCCTCGGCGCGGCTCGATTCCACGGTCTTGCGGACCCTGCCCCATACATCGGCCTCGTACGAAATGTCCCCTGAGAGAACAAAGTCGGAATAATTACTTGGTGAGGTCGCGCCGCGCAGCGGGCGGTTTGACGATTGGCGCTGGCGAGTTGCGAGGCCGCCTGCGCTGACTTGCGGAAATTCGCCGGCGCGCGAAAATTTCAACGCTGCGCGCGCTTCGAGAAAACGGTCCTGCGCGGCTCGCAGCGTCTGATTTGAAACGGTCAATTTGTTTTCCAGCGCGTTGAGCTCCGGGTCCTTGAAGATTTCCCACCAATTGTCCTTGCGCGCCGAGTCGCCCGGTTCGGCTGGCTTCCAGTTTCCCATCTCTTTATACGAAGGCGGGACTTGCGCCACAGGTTTCGTATACTTCGGGCCGACCGCGCATCCTTCGATCAAGCCGAGTCCAACACAAAATAGAGCGAAGATGCTCCAGGAAAAAAATCTTCGACCTGCATCGGCCGGCTTCCAAACTCGAACAGCAGGCATTAGCGATTTCCTTCCGTCGCAGATTGGGTTTGGGCAACCTTGACTGGCTCGCCCTGTGTGAGCGAGTCAGGAGGGTTTATAACCACGGATTCGTCCCCTTGGAGGCCCGCAAGGATTTCGATTTCCGTCCCAAAGTCACGGCCCGGCGTAATGGAAACCAAATCAATGGTTTTTCCAGCTTTTACCGTGGCGACCTGCATGCCCGCCGATTTGAATATGATCGTGTTCACCGGCAGGGTGAACGTCGTGACCGCGGAGGGTAGATTGAGATGTACCTCCACATAGCCGCCCGGCTTAAGTTCACCCGATGGATTGTTGACGTCGATCTCCGTGAGCAATGTGCGCGTCGCGTTGTCGATCGCTCCGGAGTCCCGAACGATGAGCCCTTCGAAGTGGCGGCCTGGAAATTCGGCCAGCGTCAACTGCGCTTTCAATCCGGGCTTGATATGCGGCGAATAGACTTGCGGGACATTCACGTAGACTCGCAGCCGGTTGACGGCCGCGATATGAAACAATTCGCGCGTGGGGCCGCCGCCGCTGCCTGAATCGATCAGCGCTCCGATATCCGTGTTGCGCGCTGTGATCACACCGTCGAACGGAGCGTAAATTTTCTTGAATGACTGCAACTCTTCCAGCCGTTTCACATTCGATCTTGCCGATTCGACGGCCGTTCGGCGCGCATCCAGATTCCCGCTTGCATTGTCGACGTCCTGCTGCGCCACCGAGTCGGTCTTCATCAAGTCCTTGTAGCGCGTGGCCGTGATCTCGGCCAGGTGCAGGTTCGCCTCTGCAGTATCGAGATCAGCGCGGGCCTGCTGAAGCTGCTGGTCTACTTCCGGAGTATCAATTTCCGCGAGGAGTTGGCCGGATTTAACACGAGAGCCGATGTCCACGTGCCAGCTCTTCAAGTACCCCGTCGTTCGCGCGTAGATCGGCGCGTCCGTGTAGGGTTGCATGTCACCGGGAAGAATGATCTCCTGCTGCGGCGCTCCGCGCTTTGGATGAATTACCGTCACGGTGGGAATCGCGAGTTCGCGCGTCTCTTGAGAAAGCTGAGCGTTCGCTCTACGGCGACTGGAAATTCCCCAAATCACGGCGAGGGCGACGACCACTACGGTAAAAAGGAGCAGGATTGCACGCGTTGCGGCACTACCTGAAGAAGCGTAGCCAACACGTTCCTTGCGCGTCCTGTTTGAAAAACCTTCCATCTCACACCCTCAAAAAAATGGGACTAAACTCAATCGCCCGGAAGCTCCATAACCACGGACTTGCGGGGATTCCTGCGGGAGCCGTGGATCAGGCTGTACACCGCCGGAACGAAGAAAAGAGTCGCGACCGTCGCAAGAGCGAGTCCGCCGATGACAGCGCGTCCGAGAGGAGCATTCTGCTCGCCGCCTTCACCGAGGCCGAGCGCCAACGGCACCATGCCGATAATCATGGCCATGGCCGTCATAATCACGGGGCGAAAACGGGTGAACCCAGCTTCTTCCGCCGCACGAACCGGATCCAGTCCTTCCGCGATGCGCTCTTTCGCGAAGCTCACCACAAGGATGCTATTGGCCGTGGCCACGCCCATGCACATGATGGAGCCAGTCAAGGCCGGTACGCTGATGGTAGTGTGCGTGAGGAAGAGCATCCAGACGATCCCCGCCAGAGCCGCGGGCAGCGCCGAGATGATGATCAGTGGATCGAGCCAAGACTGAAAATTCACAACGATCAGGAAATAGATCAGCAGAATGGCAAACGCCAGGCCGGCCAACAGGCCCACGAACGATGACTGCATCGTCGCGATCTGGCCGCGCACGTTGATTTGCGATCCCCTGGGTAGGCGGCTGCGATTCTGATCCACAATGGCCTGGACATCGCGGGCCACTCCGCCCAAGTCACGTCCCTGCGTGGACCCAAAAATGTCGAGCACCGTCTGAGCGTTGTAGTGCGACACCGTACCCATTCCCACGCCACGCGTTATGCTTCCGAGGTTCGCAAGCATCTGCCACGGTGCGCGGCCACTGCCATTCACCGGAATATTTTCCAGGTCTTGCAAGGATGCGAAGTCATACTGGGGAGCTTGCGTCGCGACGTTGTAGCTGATTCCCGATTTTGGATCCAGCCAGAAGGAGGGCGATGTCTGAAAGCTCCCGCTCAATGAAACCAGGAGATTCCCAGCCACCTCGCGCTGCGTGATGCCCGCCTGAAGGGTCTTGGTACGATCCACATCGATGTGCAGTTTTGGTTGGTCGAAGGGCTGTTGGATGCGCAGATCCGCAATTCCTGTGACAGAAGTCAACTGCTTCATCAACGCGTTTGCGAATTCGTGGTTCGCGTCGACGTCGCGCCCCACGATTTGTATGTCGATCGGAGCGGGAAGGCCGAAGTTCAGGATCTGACTGACGATGTCCGCCGGCGGGAAGTAGAACAGTACGCCTGGAAATTCCCTTACCAGCTTCAAACGCAGATCGTGGATGTACTCATCGGTTGGGCGATGCCCTTGGGAAAGAGAAATCATGATGTCCGCATCCTCAGGACCGATCGGCGCTGAGGTGCTATAAGTCAAGTTGAGCTGGCTATAGGGAAGCCCGATGTTGTCGATCATACTGGCGATTTCCCGCGGGGGAATCTGCTCGCGAATCGAGCGCTCGACGTCCTCGCACAACGCAGCGGTTTCTTCAATACGTGTCGCGGTCGGCGCGCGCAAGTGCAGCTTGATTTGTCCGGCGTCCGCCGCGGGGAAAAAGTCTTGGCCGAGCCAGGGAAGCAACGCGAAGGAGCAGATGCAAAGAGCGAGGAAACCGAGTGGAAAGAGCACCCGGTGCGCAAGGCATCCTTGAAGGACCGCTCGATACCCCGACCGAAGCTTTTCGAACAATAATTCGAATTGCCCCTGCAATCGCACCAACGGATTTCGGCTCGCCAGGGATTTCTCCGTCGACTCTTCCTCGTGCGCTTTCAACAGAAATCGCGCCATGGTCGGCACCAGAGTCCTGGACAGAAAGTACGAAGCTAGCATCGCAAATACCACCGCTTCGGCGAGCGGCACGAACAGATAACGCGCCACGCCCGTCAGGAAGAACATCGGCACAAAGACGATGCAGATTGAGAGCGTGGAAACAAAAGCCGGCACGGCAATTTCCTGCGAACCGTCCAGAATCGCCTGGATGGCTTCCTTGCCCATCGCAAGATTGCGGTTGATGTTCTCTATGGCCACGGTTGCGTCGTCGACCAGAATACCTACAGCGAGAGCGAGACCGCCGAGGGTCATGATGTTTATGGTTTGGCCAATGGCGCTCAACACGATCAGCGACGTAAGAATTGAAAGTGGGATCGAAACGGCAATGATCAGCGTACTACGCCAGCTTCCCAAAAAGACGAAAATCAGGATTCCCGTCAGGCAGGCGGCAATGACCGCCTCTCGCGCCACACCGTTGACGGCGGCGCGAACGAACAGAGATTGGTCCGCAATCAGGCTAATTTTCAGTTCGCGGGGAAGCGCTTCCTGGACCCTGGGCAGGGCCTCCTTGATTCTGGCGAGGACGTCGAGCGTGGAGGCGTTGCCCGACTTCAGAAGGCTTAGCAGTGTGGCCCGCTGTCCGTCCACATGAACAATGTTCGTTTGCGGAGGGTTCCCGTCACGGACATGCGCGACATCGCGGACGTAGATCGTACTCGCGCCGACGGTCTTAATCGGCAAGTCATTCAATTCCTCAACCGTCTTCGGGCTACCGTTTAAATCCACGTCGCTTTCGGTAGTCCCGATTTTTACGGTACCTCCGGGGAGAATTAAATTCTGGGTACCGATTGCATTGACGACGTCGTTCGGAGAAAGCCCTTTGGCCTGAAGGGCCGCAGTGTTGAGATCGACCTGAACTTGTCGCTGTTTGCCTCCGTATGGATTCGGAAGGACAGCGCCCTGCACAGTGGCCAGTTGCACGCGCATGAAGTTTCCCGCGATGTCGTTCAACTGCTGCTCGGACAGGTTCTCCCCGGAAAGCGCGAGCTGGAGAATGGGCACGGAGGAAGCGTTGTAGACGATGATGAACGGCGGAGTAGTTCCCGGCGGGTCGGATCGAAGCGAAGCCTGCGCGAGAGCCGAGACCTGCGTCATCGCCATATCGACCCGTACGTCGGGGTGGAAATATACTTTCACTACACCGACTCCGTTCAGAGACTGCGACTCGATGTGCTCAATATCGTTTACCGTTGCTGTCAGACCCCGCTCGTAACCGCCGATAATTCGCGTGGACATTTCGTCCGCAGAGAGGCCTGTGTAGGTCCAAATGACGCTGACAATGGGAATGTCAATGTTGGGGAATATGTCAGTGGGAGTGCTGTAGATGGCCAGCGGCCCCAGAATCAGGATCAGTAAGGCCATCACCACAAAAGTGTAAGGCCTCCGCAGAGCTAGCCGGACGATCCACATGGGTTACTCCTGGCGCCTCCCGACGCCGGCCGATTCGTCAACACCAATCCACAAGAAAATTTTGAAATCTGCCTGCACTGGATCTATTCGGATGAATCCGACGATGCCGGAAGCCCGCTTTTCGCCAATCTCCCGTGGGCCCGAATTTGGGCGGGCTCCAAACTCCTGCCCGTCCCTGCCCGACGATTGGCAGGCGGGCGGCAGGCGGGGAGTCCGCACACAATTTGTAGGGTGAAGAAATCGAAACGCGCACCATTTCTTGCTGGTCCTGCGGAATTTTGCCCCTTTTCGTGCATATTCATTCGATGCCAGCGTCCGCGAGATCGTTACAAATCCCTCTGAATCTGCACGTGTTAAGTTGAGTTTCCTCGAAAAATGGAATCGAAGAATAGACCTAGCATGTGGCGAACGTCCCTCTCCGAAAGCGTTTTTGGGTCGACCAGTTGTTCAAGAAGCAATCCCTGGGCAAGTGCGAGGCAGCAGGCTGAGGCAGCGGGATTTGAAATGGGAAGCGTACGGCCAAGCGCCCGCAGCAATTCGGAAAAGAGTTCCCCCCATTTAGCACGTATACGCCGGTGCCTGTCGCGTAACCTGGCATGCGCTTCGGGGTGCCGCAGAGCGAAAAGTTTGAACTCCACGGAAATGAGAACCAGGCGCCTGTCCTTGGCGATTGCGGCGTAATGTTTTCGCAAAGCGGCCAGTTTCTGTTGAGGGTTTTTTTGCCTGCGCAGAACCGCGGTAATGGAATCGATTCGTTCCCGGACCCATTGTTCCAGCAGGGCAAAGAAGATATCTTCTTTGCCCGCAAAATTGGCATAAAAGGCGCCGCGCGTATAACCAGCCCCGGCAGCGATGTCTTCCAGGCGGGCGGCTTCGAAGCCGTCACGGGCAAAAATGCGCTCCGCGGCGGCCAGCAGTTTTCGCCGCGTGGCTTCGGTTCTCTCGGTTTGCCGGGAACGGACCCGCGTCCCCGGCGCGATGCCGATCCGGCTCTTGCTTCCGTACTTCGCCGCCAATGAGAAACCTCGCATAATTCAGCCGGTCCCTAACTCCCGGCAGGCCCGCACCCCGTAAAGACTCCGCCCCGTACGGGGATCGCTCCGCTTGACATCATACATGCGTGTATGTATCTTAACTCGGGCACTCTTGGCCCCGCAAGCCTTTTCTGTAATTCCGGAGGGCCCACTCCCGTTTCGCGATCCGGCATGCCGGCTCGAGTTGCAAACGGCAAGCGCCGCCGGCAAGTTCGGAAGAATCGAGTGCGTCCGCATGCGATACCGATGGTTTCGTGTCTTACTTGTGGCGTTCAGCCTATTCGTCGTACGCACTTCAGTGCGTGCGCAGACCGGAACGCTCGCGGTCACTACGGAGAATAGCGCTGCCCAACCGCAGGGCGCTTTCCAGGGGAGTGTTCCTTCCGGTCCTCCCTCCAGCGGGCCGCTGTCCTTGTCCCTCGACGAAGCGCTGAAAAGGGGCCTGCGGTATAACTTGGGGGGGATTGACTCTCAGCAAGGGCTCCGCCAGGCCCACGGAGCGAGCATCGTGGCGCTCAGTCCGTTGTTGCCAAATCTGAACAGCTATCTTCACGAATTCGACCAGCAAATTGACTTGGCCGCCTTCGGTTTCAAGTTCAAACTTCCGCCAAGCGCCGGGTTCTCCATACCGACGATTGTGGGGCCATTCAACTACTTCGACTTGCGCGGGAGCTTGACGCAAAAACTCGCTGACGTGCAAGCGCTGCGGACCCTTCAGTCCTCGCGTCAGGAACGGCAAGCCGCCGAGTTCTCTGTCCAAGACGCGCGCGAGGTAGTTGTGTACGTCGTGACCGCAGGATATTTGCAAGTGATTGCTGAATCGGCGCGCGTCGATTCCGCCAAAGTGCAAGTGGAGAGCGCCCAGGCGATCTACCAGCAGGCGCTCGACCGCTTCACCTCGGGCGTAAGCGCGCGGATTGACATGACTCGCAGCCAGGTCGAACTCCAAACGCAGCAGCAGCGCCTGACCTCGGAGCAGGCGGCCTACGCCAAGCAGAAGATCGCACTTGCCCGTCTGATCGGGTTATCCCCTGGCCAGGAATTTAATTTGACCGACACATTGCCCTATGCGCCGCTGGAAAGCCTGACACTCGAGCTGGCAATCGACCTCGCCTCGCGCAACCGGGCCGATCTGAAGGCGGCGGAAGCGCAAGTGCATGCCGCGGAATTTTCCCGCAAGGCGGCCGTTGCCGAACGGTTTCCCACGCTCGATTTTGCCGCGGACTACGGTGTGATCGGAATCAATCCGGCCACCTCCCACGGAACATTTTCTGTGGAGGGGCAGCTGCGTTTTCCCATCTGGGCAGGGGGGCAGGCCCGGGGAGATATCGAGCAGGCGGACGCCAGGCTCCAGCAGCGCCGTGCGGAGTATGATGATTTGCGAGCCCGGGTCGAGGCGGATGTGCGGACGGCATTCCTGGACCTGACGGCAGCAGCGGAACTCGTTCGTGTGGCGCAAAGCCAGCGCGGGCTCGCGCAGGATGAACTCCAACAGGCAAGGGATCGTTTTGCCTCTGGCGTGGCGGATACAGTCGAGGTCGTGCAGGCGCAAGAAGTGGTCTCCAGCTCGGAACAGGAGTACATCGCCAGCCTGAACGCTCACAACCTTGCAAAGGCCAGCGTCGCCCGTGCGTCCGGCCAAGCTGAGAAAATCATGCGCGACCTCTTGAGGAGCCGATAAATATGGCTGTAGACGAACTGCAAGAATCGACGGCTTCGCGATCCGCCGAGCGCTTGGCGGGAAAACAAAACGACCCTGGGGCATCGAACGAAAATGGCCAGGGGCGCCGCAATACACTCCTGTTCGCGTCCGTTCTAGGTATCTTGGTGCTTGTTGGCGTCATTGGATTTTGGCTGTATTCCCGGACCTACGAATCGACCGACGACGCTCAGGTCGACGGGCACGTGAATGGGATCACGGCGCGAATCGATGGCGTGATCAAAGCCATCTATGTAGAAGAGAACCAATCCATCCAGGCAGGGCAACTCATTGCGGAAATGGACCCGCGCGACTATCAAGTTGCCCTCGAACAGGCGCAAGCGCAGTTCCTGAAGGCACAAGCGGATCTGCGAGCCGAGAATCCGAACATCCCCATCACGCAGAGCTCTTCGCAAACGAACGTCTCGACCAGTCAATCTGAAGTGTTGAACGCGGAGGCAAGTGTCGCGGCCGCCGAACGGGACCAGGCGGCGGCGCTCTCTCGATTGCAGGAGACGGAAGCGAACAACGCCAAGGCGCAAAACGATGTGGGGCGATACAAATCGCTCGTGGAGAAAGAAGAGGTTTCCCGCACTCAGTACGATCAGGTGGTCGCCACGGCGAAGGCGCTCGCGGCGGCTGTAGACTCCGGGCGCTCTTCGGCTGAGTCGGCGCAGAAAGTTGTGGAGCAGCGCCGGGCTCAACTGGACCAAGCGCGCAGCCGGCTGGTGATGGCAAATGTGAACGCTCCCAATCAAGTCGCTATTTCCCGCGCCAATCTGCAATCTCACCAGGCCGACGTACAGGCCATGAAGGCTCAGGTGGACCGCGCGCAGCTCGACCTGAGCTATTGCAAAATCATTGCGCCCGTCGCGGGAGTTGTGAGCAAGCGCACCGCGGACGTGGGCGAACATGTCAGCAAAGGTCAAAGGCTCGTCACTTTTGCGGACCTCGGCGATCTCTGGGTGACGGCCAATTTCAAGGAAGGCCAGTTGAAAAAAATGCGGGCTGGACAACCCGTGACCATTTCAGTGGACGCTTACGATCAGAATTTTGATGGCTATGTGGAAGCCATGCCCGGAGCCACTGGCTCTGTTACCAGTTTGTTGCCACCGGAGAACGCTACTGGCAATTACGTCAAGGTCGTCCAGCGCCTGCCGGTGCGCATCCGCTTTAAACCTGGGCAACAAGGTCTCGACCGCCTGCGGCCGGGGATGTCCGTCGTCCCGAAAGTCTGGTTGAAGTAGAGGATTTGCCGTGACGGACGCACAGGAGGCCTACTGGAAACCGAGATTCAATCCGTGGCTGATCGCGCTGACGGTTACGTTGGCCACGTTCATGGAAATTCTCGACACGGCAATTGCCAATGTTTCATTGCCGCACATCGCCGGAAGCCTCTCGGCCAGCCATGAAGAATCCACCTGGGTCCTGACAAGTTATCTCGTCTCGAACGCTATCGTTCTGCCGATCAGCGCCTGGCTTTCGACAATCATAGGGCGAAAACGTTTCTACATGACGTGTGTCGCGCTATTCACTAGCGCCAGTTTCTTGTGCGGCCTTGCGCCCAGCTTGGGAATGCTGATTTTCTTCCGAGTCCTGCAGGGTATCGGTGGAGGCGGACTGCAGCCCAGCGAACAGGCCATCCTGGCCGATACGTTTCCCGCTTCCAAGCGCGGCATGGCTTTCGCAGTGTACGGCATGGCCATCGTTGTGGCGCCCGCAATCGGCCCTACGCTGGGCGGATGGATCACGGACAATTTCACGTGGCGCTGGATTTTCTACATCAACGTGCCGATCGGGATACTCTCCCTGTTTCTGACCAACCGGCTGGTCGAAGACCCGCCGTTCCTGAAACGCGAACAGGAGAGAAGAAGGAATATACGCGCCGATTATGTGGGTCTTGGTTTGATTACCCTGGCGATCGCCAGTTTGCAGATCGCCCTGGACAAGGGGCAGGAGGCAGATTGGTTTTCGTCTCGGTGGATCAGTGGCTTGATCATTATGGCCATCTACGCATTCGCGGTCTGGATCGTGTGGGAGTTGCACCATCCGAATCCGGTCGTGGATATCCATCTGTTCAAGAAGCGCAATTTCGCAACGGCGATGTTTTTCAGCTTCACGCTGGGGCTTACGCTGTACAGCACGACCGTCATGATCCCGCAGTTTCTGCAGGTCCAACTGGGCTACTCGGCTGTAAAGGCAGGGGAGGCGCTTGCCGGCGGCGGGATGATCATGATTTTGTTGCTGCCGATGGCCGGAGTGTTGGTTTCGCGGGTCGATCCTCGCGCGCTGATGGCGTTCGGGTTCATTTGTATTTCCTCGGCGCTCTATTACATGGCCACGCGATTCAACCTCACCATGGATTTCCGTACAGCGTTCATGATGCGTACCTACCAGATGGTGGGGCTCGCATTCATCTTCGTTCCCCAGAACGTATTAGCCTACGTGGGAATTCCACGGGAGAAGAATAATCAGATCTCATCCATGAACAGCTTTGTGCGAAACATCGGCGGAAGCATCGGTATCGCGCTCATTACGACTTCGATTTCGCGCATCGCGCAGCAGCTCCAGAATACGCTCAATAAGAATACGACGCCCGGAAGCCCTGCGTACGAGAACCTGTTAGGCAGCTTAATTCAAGCATTGAAGAACCGGGGCGTCAACAGCAGTTCGGCTGCCCAGCAGGCTCACGGTCTAATTTCCGGCATGATTGAAAGGCAGGCGACGACGCTGGCCTACGTCCACGTGATCTACATTCTTGCTTTGATCATCATCTGCCTTCTGCCCTTCATCCTCATCATGAGGAGAGGCAAGCCGACGCCGGGCGAGCTGCCCGCCGCGCACTAGACTTGATGTGGCACTTGGCTTCTACAGGCTGCGATTGTCTGTCTGATACGGACTCAGGCGAGTACTTGCGCGGAAGGACGGTCCCGCCTCTTATTCTAGCTCAGTATTCTCCGCACGTCTTCCAGTGTCAGCAATCCCTTTTTCACTAGAATCTCTACCAACCGCTCGACACGCGAAGTTGTGCCGTCTTCAATGGAGGTTCCCGGAGCTGGATTCCGGATTGATCTCGAGAACGCCGGTGACGGGTTGTCTTTTTCCAGATCGGCGATCCACCGCTGAATAATTTCTCGCGCGTCTTGACTAATTTCCGTAAACGCGACGCCCATACCCAGGCCCTGATGCGCATAGGTCACTACGGCGAGCGAATGGACCGTTTCGTTTGCCTTCGTCAAATGAATCCGAATCCGCGTAGCAGGAGAAAACGTATTGATCGTATCAAGATAACAACCGTGCACTGAGACATCGGAGGTTCGCGCGGATATGCGCATCCCACTTTTGATTTCCTCGGCCTCCACACTCGCGACCAACATATTTCGAGATGCCAAGCGCCGGTCTTGCTCGGCAACCGAAGCACGTTCGCCAGGCGCGGCAGTTCGCTCGACTCGATTTCTGATGGGGTGGTTCGCCATCCCATGCCTCCGGCACAATCCCGGCGATGAGAGGGGTGCCGTGCGCGATGACGGCTGAACGCGGGAAGAACTACATGAATTGTGTCATTTATCGGCGGAGGCGACAACATGTTTCATCAACGTCATGCCCGATTAGGGAGCCCTGGCCTCTAAAGGCAGCGTCTCTTTGCCTTTTCGGGAAGCAGCCGGGGAACTGCAGTCCAAAACCGCGAAGGGGAGAACCGGCTTGGGCCGTCGGCGCAGTCCACTAGGGAGAAGTAGCCTTCAATTGGGTCTTCTGGATCTTCGCGACGCGGCGGCGTTTGAGCGCATATCCTATGCTGATAATTCCGTACAGAACCGCAAAGGCCGTGAAGCCCATCAGGTATTGCCGATGGGGGATGACCACAAATCCAAATAAAGAATTAAAACCCATCGCAGACCAAAAAGCCACTTCCATGGGCCATGGCTTTGGGTAGAGAGCCGACGCTAACAGGCCCACATTCGACGAGAGGAGCAGAAGGTAGCTGATCGCCCCTATCTTCGCGACGATAGTGACGAGGGTAAATAATGGGTGTTCTCTAATCAGACGAAACACTTCCGTTCGAACTATGCGCTCATATTCCGGGGAGAGGTATTGAACTGTCGGCGCGATCGAGCGAACTTTTTCAGCAACGAGTTCGTCTTGATACCCGGTTACGTACTTATTCGGCACAACACTGAAACCTAAATACACGGAGTGCCAAAAGGGATGGCGGTCCAGCAGGCGTATGGAATCAGGCTGCACGGCAGTCAAGAAGGCGTCGCGCCGAACTTTCAGGGTGTGGAAGCAAACTGTGGGGGCTACAAACCCCGCGATTAATGCGGCCACAAGCGCAAGTTTCTGTTTGCGGGCCCAATTGCCGTGAAGGGCAATGATGACGATGAGAAAAATTGCTACTCCCGTTGCTGCCTGACTGCGAATCAAATTCGCGAAACCGATCACAATGCCAGCACCGGCCACGAATATAACCGATCCAGTCCCAACGGTTTTTTTCCCTTCAAGATGCAAGGACCAGGGAACGATTGACAAGACTGCAAGAGTCTGGAAGGTATAAACGTCTCCCCTCCGAAGGGCAGAATAGGTCATCACGAGCAGCGAGAGAATGGCCCAGAACTTCAGTTTCCAGTTTTCAAGGCTGGGCACGAGGAAAGCGATTCCGAAGAGCATCGAGGCGATCAGCGGCACCTCAAAGAAGAACCGTGTCGCTCTAGGCAATCCAAGATGGGCCAAAACCGCCAACCGAGGGATAAAGTAATAAATTCCGAGATCGTCGCCTAAGCCTGCCGGGTAGTACCGCGACCCGTCCGTGGCCACAAGCGGAACTCCGGTTTCGCAGTAGGCCACTAGTGCTTCGTGCAGTTCCACGTAGCGGGTAGGCATGATCCTCTTGGGAATCGGTCCCAGTCGAGCCATTTTGTCCTCGAGGCTATCGGCATCATGAGCTGCGGCTCCGAGTTGGGGGTCTTTCTCCGCTTGCGGTTGATAACTTTGGCGGCAATCTGGCCTTGGGGGGATCTGCGCCGACCTCACGGGTTGGACGGGCCAAAAGAGGATCGGTAAGAGCCAGATTTTTCGCAGCGACATGCCGTCATATTATATTCATTCATCCGGGGTATCCACATTTCCCTCGGCCGGCTGCTAACATTTATCTCATCGCGTCGGAACGCACTGTTACCGTCCAACCTTCGCCGGGATTGCGATTCTTAGATCCAGGCAGGCCTCATTGCGCTCTGGACGCGGTTCCGAACTGCGTGAATTGTTCCTCGTCAAACCACAATCCACTTGCCTTGCTCTGAACTCCAGCGTCACGCTATGATGACGCTTCTGTTTCGGTCCGCATTGACGTGTGAATGGGAGATACACGCGGCCACGTCAGGCACCGGGAACATCGCGCCTTGTGCGCGGCAGGAGCCTGTTTCCTTGCTAAAGTCCGTAGCATTTGACAGCCTCACTCAGGCCGGAATGTGCGAGGTAAAGATCACATTTTTGTTCCGTTTTGGCAGTAAGCTAAAATGCCCGCGAAATCGGGTATGCTCCTGATACGCTCGATGCTCACCTTGTTCGCCATTCCCAAACATTTCCGCGGACACATTGCGACGATCCAGCGCAACGCCATCACGAGTTGGACGCGCCTGAACTCGCGGCCGGAGATCATGCTTTTTGGCAACGAAGATGGCGCCGCGGAAACCGCACGCGAGCTGGGGCTGCGTCATTTTCCGGAAGTCGCGCGCAACGAGTTTGGTACGCCGCTGCTCGGCGACCTCTTCCGCCAAGCTGAACAGCACGCCTCCACGCCGCTGCTTGCCTACGTAAACGCCGATATCATACTGACCGATGATTTTATTGCGGCGCTCGACCGTGCTCGCGCCCGCTACGAAAAATTCATGATGGTTGGCCGGCGGTGGGATCTTGATTGGGATCAGCCGCTCGATTTTTCGCAGCCCGGCTGGGCGGAATCCATCCTGGCGAACGCCTTGCGTGCCAACGTCCAACGTCCGGGAAACTATGTGGACTATTTTGTTTATTCGCGCGGCCTTTGCGACGGACTTCTCCCGCTCGCCATTGGACGATTCTCATGGGACAACTATATTCTGTGGCACGCCAGGTCGCGTGGCGCGGAATTGGTGGATGCTTCCCGCGCGGTTGTCGCCGTTCATCAGAATCACGATTTCTCCCACCACCCTCAGGGTATGGCCGGAATTCGGGAGGGGCCTGAACGTAAACGCAACCGCGAAATGGTGGGGGCGTGGTGGCACTTGTATACAATTGAAGACGCCACACAAATCCTTGCCGCGGATGGCATGCGCCCTTCGCATCGCCACGCTTGGCTTATGGCCAAGCGTCTGTGGTCGCATCCGCTGACGATCTTGCAGTTGCCCTGGCTTGCCGTCAAACGAATAGCCCGCGCCTGAGCGCGCGTACGGCTTCTCGGTTATACTGGCGCGACTTGTGGCCTGCTCGCTGAAAGAACCACAGCGGGATTCGCCGACGTTGTGCGAGAACTGGAGTCCGGTTGTATCCGTTCATTCATATCGGCCCACTGACGCTTGGCACGTACGGTCTGATGGTTGCCATCGGCCTGATCTGTGCATTCTTTGTTCTGCGTGCGGATTTTGCCCGCCGCGGGATCTCAGCCGACGCGGAAGCGATCATCGGGATTACAGGATTGTCCGGACTGGCTGGGTCGCGGCTCTACCATTTGCTCGAAACTCCCGCCGAATTTTTCAAGGACCCGTGGCCGCAGCTTTTCAGCACCATGGGATTCGCCTTTTTCGGCGCGGTGATCGGCGGATTTCTTGCGCTTCTCTATCTGGCGCGGCGATTCAAAATGCCTACATTGCTCATGTTAGATGCGGCCTCGCCTGCCGGCGCGCTGGGATATGGCATCGGGCGCATCGGCTGCCTGATTTCCGGCGACGGCGACTACGGCATTCCCACGTCGCTGCCCTGGGGCATGAGTTTTCCGAATGGAATCGTGCCGACCACCGATCGTGTCCACCCCACACCCATTTACGAGTTTCTTGTTGCGGTTGTGATCTTCTGGATTCTGTGGCGGTTTGGGGAGCGCGCGATGAAGACAAACGCGCCGAATGGAATTGTGTTTGCCGCGTATCTGGTGCTGACGGGTATTGCGCGGTTCCTAGTCGAATTCATTCGCATCAATCCGCGGTCGTTTTATGGGCTAACCAATGCGCAGGCCGCGAGCCTTGTCTCGATTGTTGCGGGAGTGATTCTTTTCGTGTACGTGCGCCGCGCGTCCACAGCGCCTCGTCGCGCTTGATGCGGATGGGTGTTGTAGCCCGCGTCTTCAGACGCGGGGATTTCGTCCACCGTTAAAAATTCAATAAATTCATGTTTTTGCGTGCGATTGTTGTTGATTTTTGTGTGGAGAGATTGCAAGGTTTCGGTGTGGTGAGCGCCGAAATCTTGCAATTTTATTTTGGGGGTGAAG